>Ga0268297_1032_pt1 | contig 87622 bp, 79 predicted proteins | sample MetYM2_FD_190384 | JGI IMG/M metagenome (GOLD analysis project Ga0268297, IMG submission 190384) | Soil microbial communities from Anza Borrego Desert, Southern California, United States - Methylocaldum Y-M2 | ecosystem: Environmental > Terrestrial > Soil > Desert | place: USA: California...
GCTGATCATCGGGGCGATGATGCGCAAGCTGGCCCAGGTCGCCTTCGGCGTGGTCATGTCCGGAAAACCCTTCGATCCAGCCCTGCACGGTGCTTGACCCGGACCACAGTATCTACACGGACGTATTTACGGCGTGTCCCGGAAAGGGCCTGCCCCCGGATGCCGCACGCAGCCTCACGCAGGCCGATCAACCTCCCCAGAAAACAAAAAAGCGACCATCAAGGCCGCTCTTTCGACAATAAAAACATCTCTCACCTACGCAGCATAAGTCTCAAGCACCATCGTCTCGATAGCATCCAGATCCGGCAGCAACGCACTCTGCTCGCCCAGCAACACGCGCATATGCACCCCCTGCGGCAACGCATCCTCAGACGCATCGGCCAGCAACCCATCGCGCGGCACCGAGATCAACTGCGGGAACGACACCGTCAACAGCGCGAAATACGGCAACGCCGCATTACCCCCCAGCGCCTTCAACACCACGATCTTGTTGTTGACCGCCGTCGGCTCCTCGCCCAACCCACTCAAGCGCGCGAACGACAACAACGGCACCTTCCAGCCGTGCCAGGCAATCTGCCCCACCAACCAACGCGGCGCATCGACCACCGGCTCCACCGCAACGCGCGACATCACCTCGGCCACCGTCGCATTCGGCAACAGCACCCGCTCCTCACCCGCCTGGATCAGAACGCCGCGGATTTCGTCGTTATTGGCGTAGCTCATGCAAACTCCTGTGGACCATCAAACCGGCCAACGCTCGGCCAACGCCCGCGCCAACTGCACCGGATCACCCGAAGCGCGGCCATTCTGCACCAGGCGCGTGGCAGCCGCCGGGTCATAGCAACCCTCGGCCGACTGCCCGGCCACCCAGGCACCCTGCTCGGCCAGCGCCAGCACATCGGCCACCAGGGCCTCGCTGGCACCACTGAGCAACAGCACCGCACTATCGGCCGGCGGCAAGGCCGGCACCAACGCCGGCGTGCCAGCGCCTTCGACAAACGACAGACCGGCATCGCCCGCCTGCAGCGCCACGCCATCGGGCAGGATGTAGGCCTTGCCCGCTACCGCCAGCCCCGCCTCCGCCAGTTCCACCGGCAACGCCGAGACCCGGCCCATCTGCCGCACCAGGTTGCCGTACTGGCCGCCTTCCAGCGCCATCCGGATCAACACCGCGCGCGGGAACTCCGCCGGCAACGCACCCAGCAAGCGACGAATCGCGTCCGGGCCGCCGATGCCGGCCATCACCAACACCGCGCCGTGCGCCTTGACGGCCTCGGCTTCGGGATTGAGATCGACCAGCGACAGCCCGCTGCTGGGGATATGGTCGAACTGGGCCTCGCCGCGCGGACGCTGGACGATCTCCACTTCCTCGACCAGGTCCCAGGTACTGGAATCGCCCAGCGCCGTCGCCGCGACCGGGGTCGCCGCGGCAGCCGATTTACTGTCGGCAACCGGATTGTCGACCGCAAAAGGATGATCGATCGGCTCGAGCATCGGCCTGGCGGACGGCTCGCTGGCGGACGGCTCGGGCGCAAGGCTCAACTCGACCGGCGCGAACAGCGTGTCACCCGGCACTTCGTCCAGCGCCTGCGCCGCCGCTTCCAGATGGACGCCCACCGGCTGCTCGGAATGCAATTGCGCCGGGGTGGTCGGCAAGCCCGGCTCGGGCGCCCAGCTGGGCTCCTGCTCGGCGCCGGGCGGCAGCACATCGCCGTGCCCATGCAGCTTGGCCGCCAGGTGCCTGGCCCAACGCTGCGCATCCCAGCCTTCGCGCCGCGCGGCCAGCTCGGCCTCGTCGAAGATCACCGTCAGCCCGGGCTGTTGCAGCACCGACTCCAACGCTTCGAGCGCTTCCTCAATGGCCGGCTCCAGCGCCACCAGCACCGCGGCAGGCTGGGCGTCGGCCAGGGTGCGCGCATCGATCGCGCCCGGCTCGTCTTCCAGCACCACGCGCGCGCCAATCAGCGACAGCGCCTCGCGCATCCTTTCACGCGCCGGGCCATGACGGCCCAGTAGCGCCACCGGGGTTCCCGGCTCGTTACTCGCGGACACGGGCGATACCCAACAGGTCGTACACGTTTCGCATCAGATCCAACTCTTGATAAGGCTTGCCCAGGTAGCGCTGTACGCCGATCTCGAACGCGCGCTGGCGGTGCTTGTCGCCGCTGCGCGAGGTGATCATCACGATCGGCACATCCTTGAAGCGCGCATCGGCGCGCATCGCCGTGGCCAACTCGTAACCGTCCATGCGCGGCATTTCGATATCCAGCAGCATCAGGTCGGGCACGCGTTCTTCCAGCTGCTCCAGTGCTTCGACACCGTCGCGGGCGACGGCCACTTCGAAGTTGTGGCGCTCCAGCACGCGGCCGGTGACCTTGCGCATGGTCAGCGAGTCGTCCACCACCATCACCAGCGGCACGCGGCGCGAGGCTTCCGGCAGCGGTTCGGCAGCGGCGCGCACCGGTTGGGCCAGGTGGCGACGCACCAATGGGGCGACGTCGAGGATCACCACCACGCGGCCATCGCCGGTGATGGTGGCGCCGTAGATGCCCGGCACCGAAGCGATCTGCAGGCCGACCGGCTTGACCACGATTTCGCGGTTGCCCAGCACCTGGTCGATCGCCACGGCCGCGCGCAAGTCACCGGCGCGTACCAGCAGCAGCGGAATCTGCGCCGCGCCATCGGCATTGGCGGCCGCCTGGCCGACCAGCGAACCGAGATCCTGCAGCGCGTATTCCTCGCCGGCGTAGTGGTAGCCACCCTCGCCCGACTCGTAACGGCCACGCGCAATTCGGCCGATACCACTGACCGAGGCGACCGGCACCGCGAAGGTGGTCTCGCCGATGCGGACGAACACTGCCTGGGTGACCGCCAGCGTCTGCGGCAGGCGCAGGGTGAAGACTACGCCCTGGCCACGCACGGACTGGATGTCGACCGAGCCGCCGAGCTGGCGCACTTCGTTGCGTACCACGTCCATGCCCACGCCACGGCCAGCCAGCTGGCTGACCGATTCGGAGGTGCTGAAGCCGGCGGCAAAGATCAGCTGGTCCAGTTCGGTCTCGCTGAGCGGTGCGCCCGGTGCGATCAGGCCGCGCTGTTCGCCACGGCGACGAATCGCCTCGCGATCCAGGCCGGCGCCGTCGTCGGACACTTCCAGCACGATTTCCGAGCCTTCGCGGCGCAGCTTGATCGCGATGGTGCCTTCTTCCGGCTTGCCCGCCTCGCGACGCGCCTTCGGCTTTTCCAGGCCATGGGCGACCGAGTTGCGCAGCATGTGCTCCAGCGGCGCGACCATGCGGTCCAGGACATTTCGGTCGAGTTCGCCGTGGGTGCCTTCCAGCACCAGGTGAACCTGCTTGCCGGTGTCGGTGGCCGCTTGTCGCACCACCCGGCGCAGACGCGGCACCAGGCCGTCGAACGGCACCATGCGCGCACGCATCAGGCCGTCCTGCAGTTCCGAACTAACGCGCGACTGCTGCTGCAGCAGGGTGTCGTACTGGCGTGCCAGGTCGTCGAGCACGCCTTGCAGGCCACTCAAGTCGGCCGCCGATTCGTTCAGCGCGCGGCTGAGCTGCTGCAGCGTGGAGAAGCGGTCCAGCTCGAGCGGATCGAACGCCGGGTCGCCCTGGTCCTGCTCGCGCTGGTAGCGGGCAACGATCTGCGCTTCGGTTTCCAGGTCCAGGCGCCGCAACTGATCGCGCAGACGCGCGTTGGTGCGGTCCAGTTCGCTCATCGCGCCACGGAAGGCGCCCAACTGTTGTTCCAGGCGCGAGCGGTAGATCGCCACTTCGCCGGCGTGGTTGACCAGGCTGTCGAGCAGGTCGGCGCGCACACGCACCTGTTCCTGCGGCGCGCGTGCCGGGCCCAATTCCTCGTCGACCACGCCGTCCACCGGCACCGGGGCCGACAGCGGCGTGACCGCCACCGGTTCGACCGCGGCACTGATCATGCGCGCCACGTCGGTGTCGGCTGCCGGTACCGCGCGACCCTGGGTACGCGCCTCGAAGGCGTCGATCAGGTCGTGCGGCATCAGCACTGCGCGATGCTCGCCGGTACGGGTCAGCAGCTGGTGCAGGCGATCGAAGCCGCGCTCGAACAGGCGCACGTCGTCGCGGCCGATCTCGGTGCGGTTGGCGGCCACCTGTTCCAGCAGCGATTCGATGCCGTGGCCCAGATCGCCAATGGCATTGATGCCGGCCATGCGCGCGCCACCCTTGAGGGTGTGCAGGTCGCGCTGCAGCCCGGCCACCAGTTCGCGGTCGTCCGGGGTCTGGCGCAGGCCGGCGATGAGGCCGTCGCAATGATCGAGCAGGTCCTTGCCTTCTTCCACGAAGATGTCGACCAGCTCGCGGTCGAGTTCGCTGAAGTCCAGCGGGCCAGCATCGACATCCACTGCCTGGGTATCAGCGTCCTCGGCCACGGCGACCGGTTCGACAGCCGCAACTTCGGTTTCACCCTGGGCGGGCGCTTCGGCTGCAACTTCGACGACCGGCTCGACGACCGGCTCGGCCACTGGCTCGAACACAGCATCGGCCACCACAGTTTCGGCGGTGAATGCTTCCACCGGCTCAGGTTCGCCAAGCGCCGTGGCGTCAATCACCTCGGCGGCGTCGAACCCTGTCAGTTCTTCCACTTCCGGCGCCGCGTCGGCCACGGCGGCGATGATTTCCTCGGCCGCCCATGCCGGCGCCGATGGCTCGGCGGTGGTTTCCACCACGGCCTCCACCTGCTCCGGACTGAAAGCCACAACGTCGTCGGCTTCCGCTTCCGGCGTCGCCAGCTCGACTTCCTCGATCTGCCAGGACGCTTCGGCCGACGCACCCAGGGTGTCCTCGGCGACGTCGACCGCGAAGGCGGGCGCCTGTTCGGCGGGCGTCGGCGTGCCCGCCGGCTCCAGCGCCTCGAATGCGGCAATGGCGTCGGCAAAACCGTCGTCCACGTGCTCGCCACCGTCGAACGTCAGCGCCTCGTCGGCGCCCGCCTCCGGCGCGACCGGCATCGGCATTTCAATTTCTTCCACCGCCATGCCGGCGAATGGATCGGCCGGGGTGCTGGCGCTGGCGCCGGACAGGCCGGCGATGTGTGGATCCAGGTAGGCGTCCAGGTCCTGCACGCCGGTGAGGTCTTCCTCGCCCAGCGGCAACAGGCCCTCGTGCTCATCGTCGGCCAGCGCGTGCTGCGGCGGCCATTGCGCCTCCGGCAGGGTATCCACGAGGGCGCGCAGGCGTGCGGCAAGGTCGGCGAACGACGGAATGCGCGGCGATTCGGCTTGCAGCGCAGCCACCGTGGTGGCGATCGCGGCGGCGACGTCGGCAATCCCGTCCACGCCGTCCACGCCCGGGGTACGCGCCGCGGCCAGCGAGCGCTTGACGAAGGTTTCGGCCGGCGTGGTGACGGCGGTGATCTCCGGCACGTCGGTCATGGCGAATGCGCCGCTCATGGTGTGCACCGCGCGCAGCAGCTCTTCGCTGACCGGCTGCGGCAGCGGACGCGCGCTGGCCAACCAGGCGTGCACCGTCTCCAGGTGCGTGGCGACCTCGGCTTCGAGGATCTCGCGCAACACGGCATCGACCGACGCCGGCGTGCCTTCGGCAACGACCGCGGCCACCGGCGCGACGGCCGCAACCGCAGCCACTTCCACTGCCTTCGGCGCGACGGCCACGTACCAGGCCTCTTCACCGGCAGCGATGCGGTCGGCCACGGCCTGCATTTCGATCAGGTCGGCATCGATGCGGCCGGCGCCGCGCAGGGCGGCATTGAGCTGCGGCAGCACCTGGTAGGCCTGCTCGACCATGCCCACGACCGCCGGGCTGGCCGGGCGCGAGCCATCGAGCACGCGGTTGAGCATGCCCTCGATCTTCCAGCTGAACTCGCCCAGGGTGCGTGCGCCGACCAGGCGACCACTGCCCTTGAGGGTGTGGAAGACGCGGCGGATCGGCCGCAGGTTCTCGACGCTGGCCGGCGCCGCGCGCCAGGCAGGCAGCAGCTGGCCAAGGTTGACCAACTCTTCGTCGAACTCCTCGAGGAAGACATCGCGAATGTCGCTGTCGATCTCGTTGCCATCATCTTCGAAGCCGCCTTCCAGCGGTGCCGGTACCTCGGCCGCGACGGGCGCAGCCGCCTCGACCACGGGCTCGGGCTCCGGTTCGGTGCTGAAGCCGGCCGCAGCTGCGTCGAGCTCGGCCAGGAACGCCGAAGAGGCGTCGTCCAGCTCGATCTTGCCGATCGTGCCTTCCTGCACCTGGGAGCGGTCCTCGCCGGTGGCCATCTCGGTTTCGAGGAAGGCCGGCAGCCTGGCTTCGAACGACTCGACGAACGGGCTGTCGGCATCCAGGGCCGGGTCGGCCGGGTCGTAGGCGCGCGGTGCTTCCGGCGCGTCAGCGGCCTGTTCGGGCGCGATCTCCGGCAGCGGCGGCAGCGGCGACAATTCGGCGGACGCGTCCAGCGCCGGCGGCGCAGCCTGCGTGGCATAGGGCGCGGCTTCTTCGGCCACGATCGTCTCGGCCGCCTCGCCTTCCAGCTGGCTGAGGTCGAAGTGATAGCTGACCTCGGCCGCTTCCTCGCTGACTTCCTGCTCGGCCGAGACCGGGTCGAAGGACGGCGCGTGGCCAGCCATGTTCCAGTCACCGGTGCTCGGCATCTGGCCACCATCGGCGGTCAGGTCCAGCGGCACGATCGCAGCGTGCTCATAGGCGACGTGGCCACCTTGTTCTGCCGCGACCGGATCGAAGCTGAGCGGCGCATCGGCTGGCAGCGGTGCCTCGTGCTGCAGCGTCCACTCGAAACCGGCGGCCGTCACATGCAGGCCTTCCGGCAGCGGCGTGATCTCGGCGACGGTGACTTCGTGCGTGGCGGCGACTTCGACCAGCCCGGCCTCGGCTTCGACAGCGAGCGGCTCGGCGGTCGCGGTTTCGGCCACGGCCACGGCTTCCGGCGCGATGGGTTCGATCTGCACCGGCTCCGGCTCGACCACTTCCAGCGCGACAGGCGCCTGCGCAACCGGCAGGACCGGCGGCTCGACTGCGTCAGGCGCGGTGAAGGTGACGGCGGGGCTCGGCGGCAGCGCCGCTTCGTCCTTGGACGGCAGCGGCCAGTAGCGCAGGGTTTCCAGGCTGCTGCGGGTGATGTCGAGGATTTCCTCGCGGCCCGGGCGACGTTCGCGCAGGGCTTCGAGGTAGTACTCCAGGCTGGCCATGGCATCGGCCAGCGTGTCGAGCTGGCGACCGCTGGGCACGCGCTGGCGATCGATCAGCTCGCGCTGGATGTAGCGGCGCACGCCTTCGAGGTAATCCGCAGGCTCGGGCAGTTCGAGGATGCGCAACGCACCGCCGACTTCGCCCAGCAGGTGCGGCACTTCGGTCAGGCGGCTGTGATCCCAGTTGGTCTCGATGAAGGCGACGAAATGCTCGCGGGCCGCACCAAAGTTGGCGATCGCCTCGTGCGCCAGCACTTCCAGCGTGCGCCGCACTTCAGCGGCGTTGGCATTGACGCTGACATCGTCATCATTGCTGGCGTCGGCGCCGAGGCGGGCGACCTGGTCGTCCAGCGACGCGTCGACGTACAGCAGCGCACCGGCGATATCCAGCAGCAGGCTTTCGTCGACCTGTTGCTTGCCTTCGACGATCCGGCGCAGCGCGTCACGCTGCTGCACCACGACATTGCGCGCCACGCCCAGGCCCATCATGCCCAGGGTGTCGGCGACGCTGCCCAGGTCGGTGACCTGGGCCTGCAGCTCGGCGACATCGCCGCCGGTGCGCAGGTGCAGGTCGAGCGCGTCCTTGACCCGCAGCAGTTCTTCCTTGACCGCGTTGCCGACGGTGTCGAGCAGTTCGCGGTTGCGGCCGCTGAGGCTGCCGCGGGCGTGGTCGAGTTCGGCTTCGGTGGCATTGCCGGCTTGCGGGTCGAAAGCGAACAGCACGCTCTCGTTGAGCACCGCTTCGCCGCGCATGGAGCGGATTTCATTGAGCAGCGGCAGCAGCACGATCGGAATATCGCGATGGCCGTTCTGCAGGCGCTCCAGGTAATCGGGCAGCAGCACGGTACCGCGCATCAACATCGCGCAGGCTTCGTTGACGTCGCCGACCTGGCCTTCCTGCACGGCCTTGGCCAGCAGTTCCAGTTCCTCGGCCACCATCGCCGGCGCGTACAGCTCGACCATGCGCAAGGTGCCCTGCACCTGGTGCAGGTAACCGGCGCAGAAACGCATGCGGCTGGTGTCGGCCGGCTCTTCGACGAAGAACTCGATCTCGTGGCGGGCCTGGCGCAGGGTTTCGTCGAGCTCGGGCTTTACCCAGCCCAGCGCCGCGTGGCTCATCGCATCGCGCAGTGCACTCATTGCCGCCCCCCCGAGCATTCCACTGCCATGCCCGACGCGCGCGCAAGCGCTCGCGATCCGGCGGTTTCCTGCATTGGCGTATTGCTACGCGTCATTCTCGTATTCCTTTCCCGTTCCGTACGCCGCTTACGCCGGCAGCTTGAAGTCGGCGACCGAACGACGCAGGTCGGCGGCCAGCTGGGCCAGGTGGCCGATCGACTCGGCCGTCTGCCCCGCACCTTGCGAGGTCTGGCCGGTGATCTTGCGGATGACATCCATCGTCTGGGTGATGTCCGTCGCCGCCGCGGACTGCTGGTGCGCGGCGATGGAGATGTTCTTGATGAGGTTGTTCAAGGCGTTGGACACGCGCTCGATTTCGGTCAGCGCGGTGCCGGCGTCCTCGGCCAGGCGTGCACCGGACACCACTTCGGAGGTCGTCTGCTCCATCGAGCTGACCGCCTCATTGGTATCGGCCTGAATGGTCTGCACCAGGCTTTCGATCCGGCGGGTAGCGCTGGAGGTGCGTTCTGCCAGGCGTTGCACTTCGTCGGCCACGACCGCGAAACCGCGACCGGCCTCGCCCGCCGAGGCTGCCTGCACCGCGGCGTTGAGCGCCAGGATGTTGGTCTGCTCGGAAATGTCGTTGATCAGTTCCACGATCGAGCCGATTTCCTGGGACGATTCGCCCAGGCGCTTGATGCGCTTGGAGGTTTCCTGTATCTGGTCGCGGATCTGGTCCATGCCCTGGATCGTCTCGCGCACCACGCCGGCACCCTCGGCGGCGATGACCACCGAGCGCTGCGCCACTTCGGCCGACTCGGTCGAGTTGCGCGAAACCTGTTCGATGCTCGCGGCGATTTCGTTGATCCGCTCCGAGGCGCTGGTGATTTGGCTGGCCTGGTGGCCGGCCGCTTCGGCCAGCTGCATGGCGGTGGCCTGGGTTTCCTGCGAGGACACCGCGACCTTGGCCGAGGTGTCGTTGATCGTGGTCACCAGGTGGCGCAGCTCGTCCACGGCGTAGTTGATAGCGTCGGCGATCGCGCCGGTCATGTCCTCGGTGACCGAGGCCTTTACCGTCAGGTCGCCCTCACCGAGCGAGGAGATTTCGTCCAGCAAGCGCATGATCGCCTGCTGGTTGCGGCTGTTGAATTCCACCTGGGTTTGCAGGCGCAGCTCCTGCTCGCGCGAACGGGTGCGCACCGTCGACCAGACCAGGCCAATGATCGAGATCACCAGCAGCGCGCCGGACAGCACGCCCAGCCACAGGTTGGGGAACAGGCGGGTGTCGCGCACCGAACCGAAGGCCGAGAAGGCATCGAACAGCTTCTTGCTGTCGTCGAGCATCTTGGCCGAGCCGCCGGTGATGGCCGCCGCCGAGGACTGCGCGCCAAACAGGTTGCGCGAGCTGGCCAGGATGGCGTCGACGTCTTTCTTCATCGTCGCCCACTGCGCCTGCGACTGCTCCAGGGCAGACAGGGCGGCCGGGTTCTTGACCGCGGCGATGCCCAGTTCCTCGTTGCCGTTGCGCAGGCCTTCGAGCATCTGGCTGAACACCACCGAGTCGCGCGCCAGCGCGTCGCCGGAAGCAGCCGCACCGGTACCGCCGGCGCGCATTTCAGTGACGCGGCGGGCCATGGTGCCGGCGACCACGACCTGCTGCAGGGTGTTGTAGATCTGCGAGGACGGCGCGCCGCTGACGGTCATCGCGCGCACCACTTCGTTCAACTGCGCCTGCAGCTGCGGCACCGCACCGGCAAAGCGGTCGGCGTTGCCTGCCAGGCCGAGTACGGCCGGCTCGGAGGCGATCACCTGCTCGGCGCTCTTGCCCAGCGGGGTCCAGGTCGACTTGAGCTGACGGATCGGCGCCGAGACACCGGTCTCCTGGCCGTAGCGCCCTTCCAGCTCGGAAACGGTCTTCTCGATCTGGGCCTTGGTGTCCTTGAACGCGGCGAACGCCTTGGCGTCACCGGAAACCGCTTCGCGGCCCTGGTTGGCCAGCTGCTGCGAGAGCACCTGCAGGTCGGCCGCGCCGGTGCTGGCGCCGGCCAGGCGACTGCCCTGCCAGGTCGACACGGCGAAGTTGGCGGAGAACACGATCAGCGATACGGCCAGCAGGATGAGCCAGAAGCTCGTGCTGACACCACCAACCTTCTTGTTCTGGGGCGCGTCCGGGGCGGTACTCATTTTCGACCTCGATGCTCGATGCGGGGCAACCCGGGCTTACGCCGCGGCCTGCCGGAATTCTGGGGTGCGCGACAGCAGGGACAGGGAAAAAACGCCCCAGTCCTGGTCTTCGGCGCGGAAGGCACGATCGACGAAATGGCCATAACGGCCCTGCGCCAGTTCGCCTGGCTCGGTGGCCTGGGTCTGTTCGAAGCTGCGCTGGCCGTAGAGTTCGTCGATGGTCAGGGCCACGTCGCCGCCGGCCTGGCGCATGATCAGCACGCGCTGGCCTTCATGGAAGACGGTGCGGCGGCCCTCCATGAACTGCTTGAGGTCCACCACCGGGAACAGGTTGCCGCGCAGGTTGCCCACGCCCAGCAACCACGGCTGCGCGCCAGGCACCGGGGTGACCGGCGGCATCGGCACGATTTCCACCACCTCGCGAAAATCCGACACCAGCCGGCGCTGGCCGACCCGGAAGCCGACCCCACGCCAGATGTCGACCGAGAACTGGCGCTCGGGCAGCTGCACCGCGTGGGCGAGGCTGCGCCGTTCGTAGACTTCGAGGATGTCGAACGGCGAACGCATCAGCGCACCAGTTCGGCGATGCGCGCGAGCAGGTCTTCCTCGCGCGGCGGCTTGACGATGTAGTCGGCCGCGCCCTGGCGCAAGCCCCAGGCCTTGTCGGTTTCCATGCCCTTGGTGCTGACGATCAGCACCGGGATGTGCTTGGTGGCTTCGTCGCGCGACATCGCGCGGGTGGCCTGGAAACCGCTCATGCCCGGCAGCACCACGTCCATCAACACCAGGTCCGGTGCCTGGCCCTTGGCCAGGGCCAGCCCTTCTTCGGCGTTGTCGGTGGCGACGACTTCGTGGCCGGCTTTCTCCAGCCACTGGCTGAAGACCGCCCGGTCGGTCGGTGAGTCTTCGATCAGCAGAATTTTTGCCATGTGCCCTTCCCCCTGGTCAGGCGTTGACGTATGTGCGGATGGCGCTCAGCAGTTCTTCACGGGTGAAGGGCTTGGTCAGGTACTGCTCCGAGCCCACGATACGGCCGCGCGCCTTGTCGAACAGGCCGTCCTTGGAGGACAGCATGATCACCGGCGTCGACTTGAAAAGCTGGTTGCCCTTGATCAACGCGCAGGTCTGGTAGCCATCCAGGCGCGGCATCATGATGTCCACGAAGATGATCTGCGGCTGCTGGTCGGCGATCTTGGCCAGGGCTTCGAAGCCGTCGGTCGCGGTGACGACTTCACAGCCCTCGCGCTTGAGCAAGGTTTCGGCGGTTCGGCGAATGGTCTTCGAGTCATCGATGACCATCACCCTCAAACCTGCGAGCTCCCCGCCCGCGGCAATGTTTTCAGTCATTCCAATTTCCCCGGGACGCGCGCCGCTTCATCCACTCCGGCGGCACTGCGAAACGTCATGTATATCCCAGTACCCGCCGATACTGTCAAGCGCGGCGATGCGGGCCCAGCAATGTCGCACGGGAATGAGCGCGTATCGATGGAACTGGATCGCAGTTTTGCGCAAATCCCGGGCGTTGTCCGCCGACATGCGAAAGTTGTGCCAATCCGTCCCGCCGCCGTGCTCCGCGCCGGGGCGGCAAACCGTTAACATCGTCGGCCAGTTCCCGCCGTCGCGCCCCCGGGTTTTGCCATGCCGTTAGACGTCATCGTGGTGATGGACCCCATCGACCACATCAAGATCGCCAAGGACACCACGTTCGCGATGCTGCTGGAAGCCCAGCGCCGCGGCCACCGCCTGCACTACGTGCGCCCCGGCGGCCTGGCCCTGCGTGGCGGCGTGGCGGTGGCCACGGTCGCGCCGCTGCAGGTGCGCGAGGACAAGGCCAGCTGGTTCACCCTGGGCGAGTTCGCCGAAGCAGCCTTTGGCCCCGGCCAGGTGGTGCTGATGCGCAAGGATCCGCCGGTGGATCCTGAATACATTTACGACACCCATATCCTAGGCATCGCCCAGCAAGCCGGCGCGCTGATCGTCAACGACCCGCAGGGCCTGCGCGACTTCAACGAGAAGCTGGCCGCGCAACTGTTCCCGCAATGCTGCCCGCCGACCCTGGTCAGCCGCGATGCGAAGTTGCTCAAGGCCTTTGCTGCCGAGCACGGCCAGGTCGTGCTCAAGCCGCTGGACGGCATGGGGGGGCGCTCGATCTTCCGCAGCGGCCAGGGCGACCCGAACCTCAACGTGATCCTGGAAACCCTGACCGATGGCGACCGCAAGCTGGCCATGGCGCAGCGCTTCATTCCCGACATCAGCGCAGGCGACAAGCGCATCCTGCTGATCGACGGCGTGCCGGTGGACTACTGCCTGGCGCGCATCCCGCAGGGCGACGAGTTCCGCGGCAACCTGGCCGCCGGCGGCCGTGGCGAAGGCCGGCCGCTGAGCGAGCGCGACCGCTGGATCGCCGCCCAGGTCGGGCCGGAAATGAAGCGCCGCGGCATGCGCTTTGTCGGCCTGGACGTGATCGGCGACTACCTGACCGAGGTCAACGTCACCAGCCCGACCTGCGCGCGCGAGCTCGATGCGCAGTACGGCCTGAACATTTGCGGCCAGCTGTTCGACGCGCTCGAGGCCGGACTGGCCGCAGCGGCGCCCGTCACCGCCCGATGAGCGCGACGATGAGCGCCGGCCGCCCGCCCGGCGGCCCGGCCGGGCGCGAGGCCGAGAACCAGCGGCTGACCGCGACCCTGGTGCTGTCGCTGATCGTGCACGGGCTGTTGATCCTGGGCGTGGGCTTCGCGGTCAGCGACGAAGCGCCGCTGGTGCCGACCCTGGACGTGATCTTCAGCCAGACCAGTACGCCGCTGACGCCCAAGCAGGCCGACTTCCTCGCCCAGGCCAACCAGCAGGGCGGCGGCGACCACGACAAGGCCGCGCGTCCGCGCGACAGCCAACCCGGCCTGGTGCCGCAGCCGCGCACTGGTCTGGCGCCGGTGCCGGTACAGGCCCGACATGCCGCCGCCACGCCGCCGCCCGAAACCCGCGTGGTCGCCAGCCGCCGTGGCGAGGAACCGCTGCCGCCGCAGCAGCCCAATCCGGAGGTACAGCGACCGCAAAGCGCCGCCGATGCCGCGCGCGAACAACGCGATGCCGAGATGGCGCGCCTGGCGGCCGAGGTCCACCTGCGCTCGGAGCAATACGCCAAACGCCCGAACCGCAAGTTTGTTTCGGCCAGCACCCGCGAATACGCGTATGCCAACTACCTGCGGGCATGGGTGGACCGCGCCGAGCGCGTCGGCAACCTCAACTATCCGGACGAAGCGCGGCAGCGCCGGTTGTCGGGCCGGGTGGTGGTCGCCGTGGGCGTGCGCCGCGACGGCAGCGTCGAAAGCAGCCGGGTGCTGGTGTCCAGCGGCATCCCGGTGCTGGACGCGGCGGCGCTGCGGGTGGTGGAACTGGCCAAGCCGTTCCCGCCGCTACCGCATTCGGATGATGGGGTGGACATCCTGGAAGTGACGCGGACCTGGCTGTTCCTGCCCAATGGCGAGTTGCGCGACGACCGCTGAAAGCTCGGGGCTGAAGCCCCTCCTACAGGGTCCGCTCTTGTAGGAGGGGCTTCAGCCCCGACACCCACAGCCCGCGGCCAACTACATTTCCGCCTTCGCCTTCTTCGCCGCCTGCTGCTCGACCAGGGTCAGCGCCACGTTGTTGCGCAGGTAGGCCGGTTCCAGCTTGTCCGCCGCAATAGCTTCACGGCGCGCCAGTGCCGGCAGCGCCAAGGCCAGCAGATCCGCCGCATGCGGCAGCGCGGTGGCATCAATGGTGCGCAACTGCACTGCCAGCCGCTGCGCCAACACGCCTTCGGCCGCGGCCAGGCCCGTGCCGACGGCATGCCAATCATCAGCGGCGTCCGGCAAGGCATAGGCATCGGGCGCAAGCACGACTTCCTCGGATAGCGCCTGCCACGCCCCACCTTGGCGCGCGTAAGTGGCCGCGTAGACCTCGCCCATGCGCGCATCGATACAGGCCATTACTTTTTCTGCCTCGGCCGGCGCGCGCAAGGCCAGCGCACGCAGCGTGGACACGGGCACCACCGGCAGGTCCAGGGCCAGGGCGATGCCCTGCGCAATGCCGATCGCCAGGCGCACGCCGGTGAAGGCGCCCGGCCCACGTCCCACCGCAATCGCGTCGAGCTGGCTACGCGCCAGGCCGGCCTCGGCGAGCAATTGTTCCGCCCAAGGCAGGGCAAGCTCGGCATGGCGGCGCGGCGCCAATTCGAAGCGCTCGATCACACCGTGCTGGGTGTACAACGCGACGGAGCAGGCTTCGGTGGAGGTTTCGAAGGCGAGGACGTTCATGGAGGTTCAGCGGCGGCGTCGCGGAAAGGTTACCGCGATGCGGGGAAAAACGCTTCGCTCGCGCCCGCGGGACCAGGCCGCCACCGAGATTCCAGGATCGGCGCGGTGAGGCATTTATCCTGCCTCAGCGTTGCCCCTGCGCCAGGATCTCCACACGCCGGTCCGGTGCCATGCAGGCGATCTGCTCGGCACGGGGCAGGCGCTCGCTGCAATCAGCCGAAGCACTCTCGCCCAGCCCGCGCGCAACGATCGCCGCCGCAAGGATGCCCGCACTGATCAGCACCTCACGCACCGAATCCGCCCGCCGCTGCGACAGCAGCTGGTTGGCCTCGGTCGTGCCGATGCGGTCGGTGTAGCCAAGCAGTTGAACCTGCAGCCCATCGGCACCGCGCAATTCAGCGGCGACCTGCTCCACCCGGGTGCGGCCATGGCGGGTCATATCGCGCGTCGACCATTTGCCGTAAGCAAACAGCGTGTCGGTCGACAGTGACACCCTGCGTTCCTCAGAGGCTGGCCGCGTCGGTGCCGGCGCGACCGCCAGCAAATCCGCGCAAGTGGTTGGCGCCCAGAACAAGCTGCGCGCCAGCGATTTGTCGTCGAACACGACCTTGAAGCGACACTGCTGCATCTGGCCATCCGGCGCCTGCAGGTGGAACAGGTAGTCCCACTCGCGCGCGCCGTAGCCTTCGCGAAAATGCGGGCTGCCGATCAGTCCGCGCAGTTGCGCCTTGGTCAGGCCTGGAGCGACCAGCCGAACGTGGTCAGGCTTTGGCACGCTGCCGGCCTTTTGCACCAGGTAGCGCTCGTCGGGGAATACCGCTTCCTCAACCGTGCCCTCGGCGGTGAGTCCGCGGCTGACGTGGCGAGTGCAGCCCGTTGCCAGCACGATCGGCGCAAGCAGAAAGAGCACAAGGCATTGCTTGTTGTATTTCATCTGGGGTTTTCCTGAATTCTTGCGTTGGTTCGCCCGGGGAGCGGCGGCTGTGCCACTCCCCGGACGTCGTCATCACCACTGGATGCCGGCACCCACGCCCAGGCTGAGGTCACCGGTGGTATTGCCGGCGATGTTGGCCTTGTAGACATAGCGACCGTTGTCGGTGACGCCGGACAAGCCGATCGCCAACGCCTGCTCGCCCTGGTGATTGCCGAGCCCGGCCGCCAGCATGCTGGCACCCGGCAGGTAGGCCTGCGGCATGCTCGCCATCGCGATGGCCGCGGCGGCACTACCCCGCGCCTCACGCCGTGCTTCCCAGGCGTCCTGCTTCACTTCCTGGAAGCGGCTGTCGGTGTAGCCGTTGGCCTTGCTGAGGGTCTTGTCCAGACCGGACTGCAACTGGCCCACGTTCACCGCATCGGTATCGGCCACGCCGGCGCGCACGTTGCGCACCGTAGTGGTGGTCTTGGCGCCCGGCCCACCCAAACTCATGCTGCTGTAGTCGGTCTTGCCGCCGCCGTCGGTCGAGTCGTAACGCGCGCCACCCTCCTGCGACTTCTTCAGCTGCGCTACGTTCACCGCATCGGTATCGTCCGTGCCCGTGGCGACGTGCGAGATCGTGCGTTCCTTGCCCGCCGAACCCACGGCGACCGTGTTGGCCTTGGCAGCCACCGAACCGGCACCCAGTGCCACGCTGTTGTCCGCCTCGGCCTTGGCACCGTTACCGACCGCGACACTGCCCGTGCCGCTGGCAACCGCCTGCGAACCCACCGCCACGGCCTCGTTGCCGGTGGCACTGGCAGGCGCCGCATTGGACTTGACGCTGACGTACTTCACGCCGGCACCGTTGGTGATGTTCGTCACGCGACTATCGACGTGGGTGATGGCATCGCCCACATTGTTGACGGTCTTGCCGCCTACGTTATAGGTCGGGCCGGTTACGGTGCCGTCCGGATTGACCTTCGAGCCACCGCCCAGCGAGTCGGCCACCGACTGGCTGGTGGCAAACAACTGGCCACCGTTGATCGCATCCTTGCTGTCCTTGGCGACCTGGCCGTTGGCCACGCCGGTCAACACGCGCTCGCCATCGGTGCCCTTCATATCAACGAGCTTGCCGCCGCTGTCCTTGGCCACGGTGATGTTCTTGCTGGAAGCATCCTGCTGCACCAGGCCCACGACGCCCTTGTTGAGCTGGTCGCCCAGGTTGGTAATCGCCGTGGTGTTGTTGGTCACGCGGCCATCGACATTGCTGATGGCGTCGCCGACGTTGGTCACCGGCTTGCCGCCGACAATGTAGGTCGGGCCGGTTACCGTGCCATCGGGGTTGACCTTGGCGCCACCGCCAAGCGAGTTGACCACCCACTGGTTGGTACCAAACAACTGCGATCCATTGATCGCCTCGACCGAGTTCGCCGAGACAGCGCCCCTGGCCACGCCCCCCAGCACGCGATCACCTGCGGTACCGGCGAACTCGACTCGGCTGCCGTCCTTGTCCTTGGCCACGGTGATGAACTTGGTGGTTGCATCCTGCTGGACCAGGCCCAGGGTACCGCTGTTGAGCTGGTCACCCAGCTTGGTGATGTTGGTGGTGTTGTTGGTAGTGCGGCCATCGATGTTGCTGATGGCGTCGCCCACGTTGTTTACCGGCTTGCCGTCGACTGTGTAGGTCGGGGCGCTGATGGTGCCGTCCGGGTTGACCTTGGAGCCGCCACCGAGAGAATCGACTACCGATTGATTGGTGCCAAACAGCTGCGAACCATTGATCGCCTCGACCGAGGTTGCCGAGACTGCACCCTTGGCCACGCCGGTCAGCACGCGATCACCCGCAGTGCCGGCAAACTCGACACGGGTACCGTCCTTGTCCTTGGCCACAGTGATGTTCTTGCTGGTCGCATCCTGCTGCACCAGGCCCACGGTGCCGCTATTGAGCTGGTCACCCAGCTTGGTGATGTTGGTGGTGTTGTTGGTGGTGCGGCCATCGATGTTGGTGACCGCATCGCCGACGTTGGTCACCGGCTTACCGTCCACCGTGTAGGTCGGCGCGCTTACCGTGCCATCCGGATTGACCTTCGAGCCGCCGCCCAGGTTATCGGCCACCGACTTGCTGGTGCCAAAGAGCTGCGAACCATTGATCGCCTCCACCGAGGTCTCATTGACCGCACCCTTAGCCACGCCGGTCAACACACGATCACCCGCAGTGCCGGCAAACTCGACACGGGTACCGTCCTTGTCCTTGGCCACAGTGATGTTCTTGCTGGTCGCATCCTGCTGTACTAGCCCGACGGTGCCGCTGTTGAGTTGGTCACCCAACTTGGTAATGTTGGTGGTGTTGGTGGTGGTGCGGCCGTCGATGTTGGTGATGGCATCGCCGACGTTGGTCACCGGCTTGCCATCGACCGTGTAGGTCGGGCCGCTGATGGTGCCGTCCGGGTTGACCTTGGAGCCGCCACCAAGCGAATCAACCACCGATTGGTTAGTGCCAAACAGCTGCGAGCCATTGACGGCTTCGACCGAGGTCTCGTTGATCGCGCCCTTGGCCACGCCGGTGAGCACACGATCGCCCTCGGTGCCGGCGAAGGACACCTGCTTGCCATCCTTATCCTTGGCCACCGTGATGTTCTTGCTGGTCGCATCCTGCTGTACTAGCCCGACGGTGCCGCTGTTGAGTTGGTCACCCAACTTGGTAATGTTGGTGGTGTTGGTGGTGGTGCGGCCGTCGATGTTGGTGATGGCATCGCCGACGTTGGTCACCGGCTTGCCATCGACCGTGTAGGTCGGGCCGCTGATGGTGCCGTCCGGGTTGACCTTGGAGCCGCCACCAAGCGAATCAACCACCGATTGGTTAGTGCCAAACAGCTGCGAGCCATTGACGGCTTCGACCGAGGTCTCGTTGATCGCGCCCTTGGCCACGCCGGTGAGCACACGATCGCCCTCGGTGCCGGCGAAGGACACCTGCTTGCCATCCTTATCCTTGGCCACCGTGATGTTCTTGGTGGTTGCATCCTGCTGCACCAGGCCCACGGTGCCGTTGTTGAGCTGGTCGCCCAACTTGGTGATGTTGGTGGTGTTGTTGGTGGTGCGGCCATCGATGTTGGTGACCGCATCGCCGACGTTGGTCACCGGCTTGCCATCGACTGTATAGGTCGGGCCACTGATGGTGCCGTCTGGGTTGACCTTCGAGCCGCCACCCAGCGAATCGACTATCGACTGGTTGGTGCCGAACAGCTGCGAGCCGTTGACCGCCTCGACCGAGGTCGAGCTGACCGCTCCCTTGGCCACGCCGGTGAGCACGCGATCGCCCTCAGTGCCAGCAAAGGACACCTGCTTGCCATCCTTATCCTTGGCCACGGTGATGTTCTTGGTGGTTGCATCCTGCTGCACCAGGCCGACGGTGCCGCTATTAAGCTGGTCACCCAGCTTGGTGATGTTGGTGGTGTTGTTGGTGGTGCGGCCATCGATGTTGGTGATGGCGTCGCCCACGTTGGTCACTGGCTTGCCATCGACGGTATAGGTCGGTGCGCTCACCGTGCCATCCGGATTGACCTTGGAACCTCCACCCAGGCTATCGGCCACCGACTTACTGGTGCCAAACAACTGCGAGCCGTTGACGGCTTCGACAGAGGCCTCATTCACCACGCCCTTGGCCACGCTGGTGAGCACGCGATCGCCCTCGGCACCCGCAAAGGACACCTGCTTGCCGTCCTTGTCCTTTGCCACCGTGATGTTCTTGCTGGTCGCATCCTGCTGGACCAAACCGATGGTGCCGCTGTTGAGCTGGTCGCCCAGCTTGGTGATGTTGGTGGTGTTGGTGGTGGTGCGGCCATCGATATTGCTGATGGCGTCGCCCACGTTGTTCACTGGCTTGCCGTCGACTGTGTAAGTCGGGGCGCTAGCGGTGCCGTCAGGATTGACCTTCGAGCCGCCGCCAAGGCCGTCAGCGACTGATTTGCTGGTGCCAAACAACTGCGAGCCATTGATCGCCTCGACCGAGGTCGCCGAGACGGCCCCCTTGGCCACGCCGGTCAGCAAACGGTCACCTTCGGTGCCAGCAAAGGACACCTGCTTGCCGTCTTTGCCCTGCGCCACCGTGATGTTCTTGCTGGTTGCGTCCTGCTGAACCAGACCGATGGTGCCGTTGTTGATCTGGTCGCCGAGGTTGGTGACGCGCTGATCCACCTGGCTGACCCGCCCGTCGACGTTGGTCAGCGCATCACCGACATTGTTCGCTGGCTTACCGCCGGCTGTATAGGTCGGGGCAGTCACCGTGCCATCCGGGTTCAATTTAGCGCTCCCGCCTAGACCTGCTACCACGTCCTTAAGCTGAGAAACATTGATTGCATCAGAATCAGCTTTGCCCCGCGCGAGCTCGGTAATGACGTTATTGGTCATCTTGATCCTATCCTGCATAGTGATGCCGTTCTTGGCGTGCAGGTACATATCTCCGCTTTGATTTCCTACGACATACGCAGGCTGCTTAGCAACGCCCCAACCCTTCCCGTACTCAGCAAATAGGCCAAATCCGTCGCCCGAGCCAAAAGACCCAGCTTGCGTGCAAAGCGTGCTGTTTACGCCGTAAGCCTTTCCGTCTTTACAAAGCTCAAGTCCCGGGCCATTGCCAGAGTGTGTTTGGGCAAAGGATGAGTTCGCAACGCTCATAACCGCCACCGCCAAAAGAACATGCCCTATGAGCGACATAGAACCCTGTATTCCTGCGTTTCGTCGGCCCAGTTCCGACGTCACCACCAGCATCTCGAGCTTGCGATTCCACACCAACCGATAAATCTTGTTCATTCCCGACCACCGTCATCAAGGGTGATGGAATGATCTGTCCTAGATCCGTGCTGAAATAGACGACGAATCTCATCAAACGGCACATCTCCGAATCGTCGCGCCCTTGAAATTGCTTGCCACCAACGCTCGTGTCACTAACCCGAGCGAAATTCTGCAAATATCTGGACACACTGAGAGCAGATTCGACAGCCGCGCACTGAATCCGCCAGCCGCTCTAGCGGCCGGCAACGCTACGGCACAAGCAAAGAAGTGCGCTGCGGTTCAAGCGCAAAAAAATCCTGCACATCCGCCAATGCGTGCGTCGTCACAAATGGCGGCAGCGAATCGAGGAACACCCGCCCATAGCTGCGGGTCTGCAGGCGCGGGTCGCACAGCACCAGCACGCCACGGTCGGTCTCGCTGCGGATCAGCCGTCCCACACCCTGCTTGAGCGCGATTACCGCCTGCGGCAATTGTTCGTCGCGGAATGGGTTGCCGCCTTCGCGGCGGATCGCATCCAGCCGCGCTTCGTAGACCGGCTCGTCCGGCGCTGCGAAGGGCAATTTGTCGATCACCACAACGCTGAGTGCATCGCCAACCACGTCCACGCCTTCGCGGAAACTCGCCGAGCCCAGCAGCACGCCATTGCCCGATTCGCGAAAGCGCTGCAGCAGCGTTGCGCGCGGTGCTTCGCCCTGCACGAACAAGGGCCACGGGCCATCGCGCAATGCTTCGGCCGCTTCGCGTAGTGCGCGGTGCGAGGCGAACAGCACGAACGCCCTGCCCTGCGAGGCCTCCAATACCGGCGTGATCGCCGCGACCAGCGCGGTGCCATACCCCCGCGAGGCCGGATCGGGCAGTGGGCCGGGTAGGTAGCACAGTGCCTGATGGTTCCAGTCGAACGGGCTGGGTTGCAGCAGCGTCACCGGATCGTCCAGGCCAAGGCGCTGGGCGATGTGCGAAAAGTCTGCGTCTACCGTCAGCGTGGCCGAGGTGAATATCCACGCGGCGTGCGACTTCTCCCGGTGTTCGCGCAGCGGCCCGGAGACGTCCAGCGGGGTGCGCTGGCAGCGGAAGCCGCGCGGGGTGAGCTCGTACCAGCGCACGTCGTTGTCGGGCGCCACTGGCTGTGGCTCGGCTTCGAAGTCGGCGATGTCGGCATCGTCTCCGAGCCAGCGCGAGAGCCGCTGCGCCGCTTCGCGCGCGCGCGCGGCACAGGCATCGAGGCCGGGCGAGGCATCTCGCAGGGGCATCAGGGCATCCTGCAGGTGCTGCAGCGCGCTCACCACCGCGTCAAAGCCTTCTCGCACCTGCGGCCGCGCCAATGCGCGCCATTGGGTACCCCGCGTCGGCAGCCCTTCCATGTCGCTGCGCAGTTGTCGCAACGATTCGTCGAGCAGGCGCACCGGCTCCTGCAGCACCGCTTGCGCGCCCCCCACCAGGCGCGCCTCGGTGACGCAGTCGCGCGCCAGTTCCTGCCAGGGCCGCATGCCGAAACCTTCACCAAAGAAGTTGGCCGCCAACTCTGGCAATTGGTGGGCCTCGTCGATCACGAACGCCTGCGCGCCCGGCAGGATCTCTCCGAAGCCTTCCTGCTTCAGCGCCAGGTCGGCCAGCAACAGGTGGTGGTTGACCACGACCACGTTGGCCGCCTGCGCCCGCTGACGCGCCTGGACCACGAAGCACTCGCTCCAGAACGGGCATTCGGTACCCAGGCAGTTGTCGATGGTGGAGGTCACCATCGGCAGCAGCGGCGAGTCGTCGGGCAACGCTTCCAGTTCGGCCATGTCGCCAAAGCGCGTACGCCCGCTCCAGGCGACGATGCGCTGGAACTGGGTGACCTGTTCGGGCGTGGCCAGGCGTGGCTCGCCGCGCGCCTGCTGCAGCCGGTAACGGCACAGGTAGTTGGCGCGGCCCTTGAGCAACGCCGACTCGACGCCGATGCCGAGCGCGGCGCGCACGCGCGGCAAGTCGCGGTGGTAGAGCTGGTCCTGCAGCGCGCGGGTGCCGGTGGAGATGATCGTCTTCATCCCCGAGAGCAGTGCCGGCACCAGGTAGGCGAAGGTCTTGCCGGTACCGGTGCCGGCCTCGGCCAGCAGCACCTCGCGCTGGTCGAAGGCATCGGCAATGGCGGTGGTCAGGCGCAGCTGTGCCGCGCGCGGGACGAATGCGGGAATCTGCTGCGCCAGCGCGCCGTCTTGGTCGAGCGCTTCGCGGCTGGCGTTGGCGAGCAGGGACATGACGCGGTGTGGCGCGGGATCAGTAGCGCTTGATACCCGGCACCGTGCACGCGTCGATCTGGGCCTGCGCGGAGGCCGCGTTCTCCTTCTCGCCGCGCGCCAGGCGCGCCTGCTCGATGGTCGCCCAGTGACGGCGGCACACCGGGCCGGTCTTGGAGCCGAGGTCGACCGCGCGCTTGGCGAACTTCTCCGCGCCCGGCCAGTCGCCTTGCAGCAGGGCCAGTTCGGCACGTTCCTGCAATACGCCAGGGTCGTCGGCCACCAGGGCCAGCGCCTGGTCCAGCAAGCCGGCCGCGCCAGCGAGGTCGCCGGCCGCGCGCTTGCGCTGCGCACTTTCGCGAAGGTCGCCAACCTGGGGGTCGCGCAGCGGCTGCACCGAGAGTTCGGTGTCTTCAGCGCCCGCTACTTTCTCCACCGCCGCCATGCGCTGGGCCGGCGTGGTTGTATCGACCGGCACGGCCGGCGGCGGCGCGCTGGAGCAAGCGCCCAGGCTCAGCGCCAGGGCCAGCAGGGAGAGGCGGGACAGGATCGGCTTCATCGGAAAACTCACTGATCAGACGGGGGATTGGACTGCGTCGGCGCAGCTTCCTTGTCTTTCTTGTCCAGGCCGAACCACTTGCGCCAGCCACCGCCCTGCCCGCTCGACTCGCCTTCGGCCGGCTCCGGCTCGCCTTCGCTGGGCGCGGCGGCGGCGCTGCAGGGCACGTAGGCCGGCGCATAGCCGACCACGAACGGGAACTGGCGCGCCCCCGGACAATCCACATCGGTGGTACCCGAACCGCTGGCTTCCACCCACTGCCAGTCCAGGCCCTTGCCGTTGACCTTCAGCGGCGCACTCGGCAGCCGCGTAAAGATGCCCGACCATACCTTCATTGCACCGGTGGCGCCGTAAAGGCCGGCCTGCTCGTTCTGGTCGTTGCCGATCCAGATCACCGCCAGGTGGTCGCCGGTGTAGCCGGCGTACCAGCTGTCGCGGCCGTCATTGGTGGTGCCGGTCTTGCCGGCCGGCGACAAGCGCCCCAGGCCATCGTTGATCAATTGGCGGGCGGTGCCGCTGCTGACCACCTGCTGCAGGCCCACGCCGATCAGGTTGGCGGCGATCGAGTCGCCTTCCTGCGCCGGCGCCGGGCTCTTGTCGTAGCGCTTGAGCAGCTTGCCCTGGGGGTCTAGCACGCCGCGCACAGCGTGCAGCGGCTGGATTTCACCGCCCGAGGCGAGGAACTGGTACAGCTGCGCCATCGCGTATGGGCTCTGGTCGGTCGAGCCGAGGATCAGCGCCGGGTTGGGCTCGGCCTGGATGCCGGCCAGCACGTGGATCAGCTGCGCAACGCGTTCGGGACCGACCTGCATGCCCACGCGCACCGTGGCCTGGTTGTACGAATGCGCCAGGGCGTCGATCAGCCGCACAGTGCCGTGGCTGCGGTTGTCGGCATTGCCGGGTGACCAGGTGCGCCCGCGCGCCAGCTGCACGGTGACCGGTGAATCGTCGACCCAACTGGCCAGCGACCAACGGTCCGGCGAGGCCAGCGCCAGCAGATAGACGAAGGGCTTGAGCAGCGAGCCGACCGGACGTTGCGCCTCGACCGCGCGATTGAAGCCGGGCTGCGAGACTTCGCGGCTGCCGAGCACGGCCAGCACATCGCCATTGTGCACGTCGGTGACGACCAGGCCCGCTTCCAGCGGCGGGCGCTTCTTGCTTTCCAGCGTCTTGAGGGTGCGGGTCACCGCGCCTTCGGCATACGCCTGCGCCGAGGGCGACATGCCGGTGAGCACGCTCATGCCTGCGCCTTGCAGCACGTTCTCGGGGTAATCGTGGGCCAGCTGCCGGCGTACCAGGTCGACGTAGGCCGGGAAGCGGTTGGCGGCGATCAGGCCAGGCTGTTCGGGCACGCCCAGCGGCGCGGCCAGTGCGCGCTTGTACTCGGCATCGTTGACCAGGCCACTTTCGTGCAGCTTGCCGAGCACGAAGTTGCGGCGGTCCAGCGCGCGCTCGGGGTTACGGCGCGGGTCGTAGTACGAGGGGCCCTTGACCAGGCCGATGAGCAGGGCGACCTGTTCGGTGGTCAGCGAATTGAGGTCGCGGCCGAACCAGAACTCGGCGCCCGACGCCACGCCATGCACCGCCTGGCTGCCGCGCTGGCCCAGGTACACCTGGTTGAGGTAGGCCTCCAGGATCGTGCGCTTGTCGTAGCGCGCCTCCATGATCAACGCATAAAGAATCTCGTTGAACTTGCGGGTGACGGTCTGCTCCTTGCCGATCCCGAGCAGGCCGCTGCGTGCCAGCTGCTGGGTCAGGGTGCTGGCGCCCTGGCGGGTCTGCCCGCCCGAACGCACCATTACCCACGCGGCGCGGATCATGCCGCTGAGGTCGATACCGTGGTGGCTGTTGAAATCCCGGTCTTCGACCGCCTGCAGGCCGGTGACCAGCAGCTCGGGCGTCTCTTCCAGGCGCACCAGGCGCCGCTCTTCCTGCTTTTGGCCATACAGCGTGGCGATGCGCGCCGGGTCCAGGCGCGCGGCGCGCAACGCCTTGCGGGTGGCAGGGTCGCGCAGGGCGGCGACACGCCCGCCGCCGACGCTCACTTCAATGCGGCGTGCCGGCACCCGGCCGTCGACATCGATGTAGCCGCGGCTGGCAATCACGAAACGGCCGCCATCGCGCTGGTAGGTCCCGGGCAACTGGCCGCTGCCGTCCTCGCGATAGGAGGCGGCGTCCAGCTCGGTCTTCAGCGTCGCGGCGTCCAGCGCCTTGCCCGGCGCCAGGCCCAGGGGCCGTGCATACACGCGCGTGGGGATCTGCCAGCGCAGTTCGCCAAAGCGCTGGGTCACCTGCTGGTTCAGGTACAGGGTGTAGGGAATCAGGAAGCCCAGGCCCAGCGCCAATGCGGCCAGGCCCCACACGATCAGCCGACGTTGCCACGCCGGTCCGGCCGGGTCTGCGTCGTCGAAGTCGTCTTCGATATCCTCGGAATCTTCGTAATCGTGGTGTCGCGGCACGGGGATGCGAGAATGTGGATTCCGGCGAGTCTAGCGCAGCCGGCGTGGGCGATGCGGACCCCGCTCGCCCTGGCTCATGGCTCGTTGTGGAACCAGATCATGCAAGTAGCAATGCAAGCACCCGCCAAAACAGAGTTCGGCCCGAGCGCGTGGACAACGGCGCGGTCCGGCCGCCCGGGCGCCGGCCAGCAGCGATCGCTGCGCCCGCGACACCGCGCTTGAGCCGCGCCCGCATGTCGCTCACGCAATGGCGTTATGCCCTCCATCGCATGCTCGGCCTGGCACGGCGCGGGCTGTCGAGCCTGCGCGCGCGCGGCTGGCGGGCGACGCTGGCGCGTGCACGCGTGCACCTGCAGCCGCGGCCTGGCGAGGGTGCGGCGGCGCTGTGGTTTCCGCCAGCAACTGCGTTCGCGCCGTTCGCGGTGCCGTCCAGCGATGCGCCGGTGGTCTCGATCGTCATCCCGGTCTACGACCATCTCACCCACACCCTGGCCTGCCTGCGTGCCCTGGCCGCCTATCCGCCCACCCTGGCGTGCGAAATCATCGTCATCGATGACGCCGGCCAAGGCGATGAAACGCCGCAGCTACTGCCGCAGGTCAGCGGCCTGCGCTACCACCGCCGCGCCAGCAACGGCGGCTTCATTGCCGCTTGCGGCGACGGCATCGAGCTGAGCCGCGGCCAGTACGTGGTGTTGTTGAACAACGACACCGTGCCGCAACCGGGCTGGCTCGACGCCTTGATCGCCACCTTCGCCGATCATCCACGCGCCGGGCTGGTCGGCGCGCAACTGCTGTATCCCGATGGCCGTTTGCAGGAATCGGGCGGCGTGGTCTTCAGCGATGGCAGTGCCTGGAGCTACGGCCGCTTCGAGTCGCCGGACGATCCACGCTATGCCTATGTGCGCGAAGTGGACTATGTCTCCGGCGCCGCCCTGGCCGTCCGGCGCTCGTTGCTGGAGCAAATCGGTGGCCTGGATCGCCGGTATGCGCCGGCGTACTACGAAGACACCGACCTGGCCTTCGCCGTGCGCGACGCCGGCTACCAGGTACTGGTACAGCCGGCCGCGCGCGTGGTGCATGACGAGGGCACCAGCCACGGCACCGACACCGACACCGGAATCAAGGCCTACCAGGTGCGCAACCGCGCGGTTTTCGCGCAGAAGTGGGCAGCGCCGCTGGCATCGCAGCCGGCGCCGGGCAGCGTGCCCTCGCCGGCCTTGCTGCACCGGCACCAGCGCCAGGTGTTGATCCTGGACGAAGCCGTCCCGCAGCCGGACCGGGATTCGGGCTCGCTGCGCCAGTTCAACCTGATTCGCTTGTTGCGCGAGGCCGGCGCCCACGTCGTGTTCGTGCCCACGGCACGTGCGCACGGCGGCCGCCACACCCAGGCGCTGCAGTCGCTGGGCGTGGAGGTCTGGCATGCGCCGCAGCTCGATGGCCTGGCGCAGTGGCTGCGCCAGCACGGCACCCGCTTCCACGCCGCGCTGCTGGTGCGCCATCACGTCGCCGACACCTGCCTGCCGCTGCTGCAGCGCTACGCCCCGCGTACCCGCACGCTGTTCGACACAGTGGACCTGCATTTCCTGCGCGAACGCCGCGGCGCAGAGGTCGCCGGCGATGCGGCGGGTTTGCGCGCAGCCGAGCGCACCCGCCAGCGGGAGCTGTCGATCATGGCGCGCACTGATATCACCGTGCTGGTCTCGGCGGCCGAGCGCGAAGTGTTGCGCCAGGAAGCGCCGCAGGTGCGGGTCGAACTATTGTCCAATCTGCACGAGGTGGCCGCGCACGCACCGGGCTGGGCTACCCGGCAGGACCTGGTGTTCGTCGGCGGTTTCGGCCATCCGCCGAATGCCGATGCCATGCGCTGGTTCATCGGCGAGGTGTTTCCGCGGGTACGCGCGCACTTGCCGGCGGTGCGCTTCCACTGCATCGGTGCCGACGTGCCCGACACGCTGCGCACGCTGGCCGCCACCCAGCCAGGGGTGGAGATCCACGGCCATGTGCCGGACCTGGCGCCCTATATGGACGGATGCCGGGTGGCGCTTGCACCGCTGCGTTTCGGTGCCGGGGTCAAGGGCAAGGTCAACCTGAGCATGGCGCACGGCCAGCCGGTGGTGGCCACTTCCTGCGCGGTCGAAGGCATGCATCTGCGCGATGGCGAGGACGTCCTGGTCGCCGACGACGCGGCGGCATTCGCCGCGGCGGTGGTGCGCCTGTACGAGGATCCAGCGTTGTGGTCGCAGCTGTCGGCCAACGGTCTGCGCAATGTCGCCGAGCATTTTTCGCTGGATGCGGCGCGCGATACGGTGCGGCGCCTGTTTCTGGACTGATCGCGCTTACGGTTCGCGGCCTTGTGCCGCACGCACGCGCGCCTCGAAGTCCGGCAGGTCGTTTGCTCTCGGATCGAGGCTGCGCGCCTGGCGCGCAGCCTCGGCGGCGAACACCGCATCGCCCGCGCCCAGCCGCTCGCTGCCGACCGCCAGCCAACGTTGCGCCAGGCGGCGGCGCGCGGCGGCCAGCGCCGGATCGCGCGCGGCCAGCGCCTGCCAGGCATCCAGGCAGGATTGCGCCGCACGCACGCGATTGGCCGGTAGCGCCTGCTCGAAGCAGGCGCGAGTCTGCGGCACGATCCGCTGAACCGCACTGCGCACGCGCGGATCGCGCGGTGCCAACGCTTGTGCTTCGCGCAGCGCATCGTAGGCGCTGGCGCCAGGCGGGGTGATCCAGCGCTGCTGCGCCTCGGCCGCCTCGATCTGCGCCAGCAACCGGCGCAATTGCCGTGTGCGTGCGGCCGGCGCCAGCGGTTGCTGCTGCGAAGCCCGTGCCTGGCGCGCACGCGCCAGCGCTTGTTCGGCATTAGCCTGCGCAGCGCTCTCTGGCGCCCATTGTTTCGCCTGGGCCAATGCGGCCTCGGCGCCAGTGAAATCGAAATCGCCGGCCAGGCGGATCGCCTCGCTCGCGTAGGCCGCTGCCAGGCGCTCGCCGCCGCGAATCACCTCGGCAGCCTCGGGGCGCAACTCGGCAAGCAGCCGGTAATCCGCATCGGCCAAGGTGAGCTGGCCCCGGCGCAGTCGCGCTTCCGCACGCCGCAAGCGCGCTTGCACGGCGTCGTTGACCGCCGCTTCGGTGGCGGGCAGGTCGACATGGCCGGGGTCGTAGCCGCGCGCCGCATCCAGTTTCGCCGAGGCCGCGGCGAGCTCCCCGCGGGCCAGATCGACGCGGACTTGCTGCAGCAGATCCGACAGCGCGTCCTCGCGCCCTTCCAACGCATCCAGCCGTTCCGGCGCCAGTTCCAGCACGCGCCGATAAAGCGGCAATGCGCTGTCCGCATCGCCATCCAGCCGGTGCTCGGCTTGGGCAGAACGCGCACGGGCGACCAAGTCATCCAGGCCGACCCCTGCCGCCTCATGCCGGCGGATCGCCAGGGCCAACGCCTCGGATTGGGCGCGGGGCACCTGCAACGCTTGCGCCAACGTCAGCGCCTGCTTGGCAGCGGCGAGTTCGTCGCGCGCCAACGCCCGCCGGCCCTGCGCCAATGCCGCCGCGCCAGTGCGCGCCAGGCCATCGCGGGCCTCGCCGCGATCGCTGTCCAGCGCCAGCGCCGCATCGAATGCCTCGCGCGCACCGCTGCCATCGGCGGACGTCAGACGCCCTTGCGCCAGGGCGTGTTCGCCCCGTGCCAGCAGTTGCTGGATGCGGGTATCCGGCCACAACCATTCGGCCAGGGGACGCCGGAAGGCTACAACCAGCACCACCAATATCAGCGCGGCGATGCCAACGCCGAGCCACAACTGCCGGCTGCGCAGCGGGCGCACCAGCGCTACGCGCAGCGGCCGGTGGAAGCGCGGGCGTGGTGGGGGGCGTGGGGGCGGCGGGTGGTTCACGGGGGCGATCTTAGCGGGCGCGGCGGTTCTGGCTGGTGACCGATGAAGTTTTCTCGGGTCGGCGTTACGCCAATAGTGCGAAATATCGAATTCCTTCCTACGCTCCCTCCCCATAAAACAGTGCCTCCACCGCCGTGGCGCTTGGCGAAAGGAGAGCAGTCATGGGCGCAAGGGTTCGCTATGCCCTGCTGCTGGCATCAGGGGTCGCTGTCGCCCTGTGCCTCGTCGATGCCCCGCTCCCGGTCAGCGCACTTTCCGGAGAACCCCTGGTTCCTCCGGTGCCGTTTGTGCCGATAAGCGCCGCCCCAGCCGAGACCCTCGATGCTGCCCTGCGGCAGCGGCATATCCACCGCGAGGCCATGCAACGGCTTCCAGGAGGAGGTTTTCGATTCGTCGACCCTCAGCCGTCCTGGCGTCCCGGAACCGACGCGCTGCGTGCCGCCCAACCGATATTGGCCGCGTCGGCACAGGGCGATGCGCACGCCACCTATCGGATGTTCGAGATAGTTGAACGCTGTCTCTCGCCGCCGGATGCGCCGACATTGCGCGATTGCGAGCGGCTGCTGGCGGCAACCCAGATCGCCCAGCGTGATTGGCTTTCACTGGCCGCCTCGCAGGGATCGCTCCAAGCGGGCGTGCGTTATGCAACCAACGCAAAGGCTTGCCGAGCTCGCGCAGCCACCTACCTGTGGCGCGCAGCGCGCCTTGGCAATGCGGAAGCTCTTCTCGGCCTGGCCGAAGGGCACCTCGGCGGAATGCCGGTACGACGAGATCCCGTCAAGGCCTATGCCTTCTATCTCGCCTGGGTGCGCCTATCACCCACGTTCGCGACGCTCGCCCTCGATCGACGCTATGGCGGCGACCTTACTCCCGCCCAGAAGCAGACAGCGCGTCTGCGTTCGCAAGACATCCACCGTGCGTGTTGCAGGCCGCGCCAACGTGTCCACTAACGCAAAGACACGGCAGTTCACCCCAACCGCCTCACCTCATGCACCCCCGGCAATCCATCCAGCTTGCCCAGCAACGTGGCCAATTGCCCGTAGTCGCTGACCTTCAAGCGCAACCGCAGTTGCGCCTGGCCGCTGTCGCGGACGTTGTCGCTGTTGATCTCCAACACGTGCGCGTCTTCCTGCGCGATCAGGTTGGTCACGTCCTTGAGCAGGTAGCGGCGGTCTATCGCCCGCACCACCACGCTCACTTCATAGCCGCCGCCGGCCTCGCCCCACTCCACCGGCAACACCCGTTGCGGGTTGGCCGCGGCCAGGCGCGCCAGGGCCGGGCAGTCGGCGCGGTGCACGGTGACGCCGCGGCTCTGGGTGAGGTAGCCGACGATCGGTTCGCCGGCCACCGGCTGGCAGCAACGCGCCAGCTGCACCAGTAGGTTGCCCACGCCCTGCACGGTGAACTTGGATTTGCCCAGGCCGGTACGCCGCGCCGTCGGCCGTGGCGGCGGCGGTGGTTGCTGCTGGGCGCGCTCGGCTTCCAGTAGCGCACGGCTGACCTGGCTAGGGCCGGTATCGCCCAGCGCCACCTGGATGTAGAGGTCATCGACGCTGTCGGCATGGAAGCGCTTGGCCGCGACCATCAGGTCGGCATGCTGCAGGCCCAAGCGCTTGAGCTCGCGCTCGAGCAGGTCGCGGCCGGCCTGCACGTTGCGGCTGCGGTCGAGTTTGTGGAACCACGCGCGCACCTTGTCGCGAGAACGGCCGCTGGCGAGGAAGCCGTTAGCGGGCAGCAACCAGTCGCGGCGCGGGTCAGCCTCCTTGGCGGTGAGGATTTCGACGCGGTCGCCACTGCGCAGCTTGTAGGCCAGCGGCACGATGCGGCCGTTGATCTTGGCGCCGCGGCAGCGATGCCCAACCATGGTGTGGACGTGGTACGCGAAGTCCAGTGGCGTGGCCCCCTGCGGCAAGTCGATCACCTCGCCCTTGGGGGTCAGCGCGTAGACGCGGTCCTCGACCAGTTCGGCATCCAGCGCGCCGGCAAGCTCCCCCGCGTCGCCCTCCTGCGACTGCTCCAGCAGCTGCCGCATCCAGGTGATCTTGCGGTCGAAGGATTTCTCCGCGCCCTTGCTGCCTTCCTTGTACTTCCAGTGCGCGGCCACGCCGAGTTCGGCCTGGGCGTGCATCTCGTGGGTGCGGATCTGCACTTCCACCGTGCGCCCTTCCGGGCCGACCACGGCGGTGTGCAGCGAGCGGTAGTCGTTGGCCTTGGGCCGGGCGATGTAGTCGTCGAACTCGCTGGGCACTGGCGCCCACAGCGCGTGCACCACGCCCAAGGCGGCGTAGCAGGCGGCGATATCGTCAACCATCACCCGCAGTGCGCGCACGTCGTAGAGCTGGTCGAAGGCCAGGCGCTTTTTCTGCATCTTCCGCCAGATGCTGTAGATGTGCTTGGGCCGGCCGCTGACCTCGGCGTGCAGGCCCTGCTCGGCCAGGGCGTGGCTGAGCGCGCGCCTGACGGTCTCGATGTAGCGCTCGCGCTCGACCCGGGTTTCATCGACCTCGCGGGCGATGCGCCGGTAGGTATCGGGTTCGAGATAGCGGAAGGCCAGGTCTTCCAGCTCCCACTTCAATTGCCAGATGCCGAGCCGGTTGGCCAGCGGCGCATGGATATCGCGGGTGAGCTGGGCCAGCGCGCGGCGCTCGGGCTCGGGCAGGCGGCTGGCCGCGCGCATCTGCGCCAGTTGCCGTGCCAGCAGGATCGGTACGACGCGCAGGTCGTGGATGATCGCCAGCAACAGCCGCCGCAAGCCCTCGCTGTTGCGTCCGGCTTCGCGCCCGGCGTGCAGCACCCAGACCTGGTCGGCGGCGTCCTGGCCTTCGAGCAGGCCGGCCACCGCCTGGCGCCGCACGGCATCCAGCGGTACGCCGGCCAGGCCGGGGCGCAATGCAGGCAGGTCGAACAGCAGTGTCGCCACCACGGTGGCCTCATCGGCCGACAGCAGGGCGAGCAAGTCGAGGGTTTCGGCCAGCACCGGCCAGGCCGAGGCGGGTACGCCGGGCGCCGGCAACGCCAGCCAGGCCTGCGCCAGCGCGTCGCGCACAGGCGCAGAGAGCACGCCTGCGGAGCGGCGCTGCAACAGGTCTTCGAGGGTGGCGGGGGGCGGGCGGTGCACGGCGGTTGAGGCGAACGGGTTGCGTCTACACTATCGCGCATCCCTGGCCTGGAACCAATCCAATGCGCATGCTCCGCCCGCTCGCCACCGCACTCGGCCTGGCCATCGCCCTCAGCTTGCCGGCGAGTGCCGCGCTGCCACAGCGCGCCGCCAGTGGCGACCTGCAGCAGGACATGACCCCGGCGCAGTTCAAGGCCGCGGGCCTGGACAAGCTCACCGCAGCGGAACTGGCCGCCCTGAATGACTGGTTGCACGGCAAGGTCGAGCAGGTGGCGCAAACGGCGGCGCAGGCCGATGCCGGTGCCAGCGGCGCGGCGCTGGCGCAGGCACGCGAGGAAGGTCGCCAGGAAGTAATCCGCAAGAACCGCGGCTTCTTCGACTTCGGCAGCAAGGAACCGATCCAGAGCACGATCGCCGGTGAGTTCGCCGGCTTCGGCAAGGGCCGCCGTTACGTCCTGGCCAATGGCCAGGAATGGGAACAGACCGAGTCCACGTCGGTGAGCCTGCGCAAGCAGAACCCGAAGGTGACGATCAAGCCCGGCCTGGCCGGCGCCTGGTACCTGCAGGTGGAAGGCAGCAACACCATGCCCAAAGTGCGTCGCGTGAAGTAAGCCGATGGCGGTACCCGACGCCAGCGGCGGGCCTGCCGACACCGGCGCCCTGCCGGCATTGCGGCGGTTCTTCCGCCGCAGCGAGGGCGGCTTCATCGGCCTGGCGTTGCTGGTCGGCCTGATCGCCGGCGCACTGACCCTGCTGCAGGCCGGCCTGGCGCATTCGCTGCAGGCCTGGTTGTACGGCTTCGACGAGAACGAACGCTTGAGTTCCCTGGCCCAGGTTGGCCTCGGGGCGCTGTGGGTACTGCCGGTTGGCGGCTTGCTGGTAGGGCTGATCGGCCGCGCCGCACGCGCGCGTCAGCGACAACTGCTCGATGCGGTGGAAGCCAATGCGCTGCACGGCGGGCGCATGTCGATGCGCGACAACCTGGTGGTGTCACTGCAGACGCTGATCTCCAACGGCTTCGGCGCCTCGGTCGGGCTGGAAGCGGCATATACCCAGATGGGCGCCGGCAGCGGATCGCAGCTGGGCAAGCTGTTGCGCCTGCGCCGCGCCGACATCCGCACCCTGGTCGGTGCCGGCGCCGCCGGTGCCATTGCCGCTGCATTCGGCGCGCCATTGGCGGGGGCGTTCTATGCCTTCGAGATCGTGATCGGGGCCTATACGCCTTCGGCCCTGGCAGCGGTGGCGGTGGCCGCGCTGGCGGGCAGTTTCATCGCCCAGGCCGCCGGCCTGACGCCCTACCTGCTGCCGGCCGCCACGGTGGCCACCTTGCATCCGCGCGACTACATCCTGTTCGCTGTACTCGGCTTGCTCTGCGCCTTGATCGGCGTGGCCGTGATGCGGCTGGTGACCACGATCGAACAAGGCGTCAACCGCAGCCCGTTGCCGCCATGGGCGCGGCCGGTCGTCGGCGGCCTGCTGCTGATCCCGCTGGCGCTGGTGAGCCCGCAGACCTTGTCTTCCGGCCACGGCGCCCTGCATATCGACCTTACCGGCCACACGCCGCTGCTCTGGCTTGGCACGCTGCTGCTGCTGAAGTGCCTGGCCTCGGGCATCTCGCTGGGCTTCGGTTTCCGTGGCGGCTTGTTCTTCGCCTCGCTGTTCATGGGCTCGCTGGTCGGCGCGCTGTACGCCGGGCTGATCAACCTGGGCGTCGGCGACGCGCTGGTGGACCCTACCTCGGCCGCGCTGGCCGGAATGGCGGCACTGGCCGCGGCCGTGGTTGGCGCGCCGATGACCATGGCGATGCTGGTGCTCGAAGGCACCCACGACTTCGTCCTGGCCAGCGCAGTGATGGCCGCGGTGCTGGTGGCGAGCACGGTCGTGCGGCAGGTGTTCGGCTATTCGTTCTCGACCTGGCGCCTGCACCTGCGCGGCGAAAGCGTGAAGAGCGCGCGCGATGTCGGCTGGATCCACCACCTCAGCGCCGGGCGGATGATGCGCCGCGAGCCGACCACGATCTCGGCGGCGGCCACCGTGGCCGAGTTCCGGCATCGCTTCCCGCTTGGTTCGGGCACGCGCGTGGTGCTGCTCGATGACAACGCGCGCTACGCCGGCATCGTCACCGTGGCCAGCGTCTATGCCGACGGCGTCAAGCCCGAGGCAATAGTGGCCGACTTCGCCGGCAACCGCGAAGTCGCGCTGCGCGCCGACACCGACGTGGTCGCCGTGATGCAACGGTTCGACCAGACCCAGAGCGACGAAATGGCGGTGGTCGACGAGCACGGCCAGGTCCTGGGCGTGCTATCCGAGCGCTTCGTGCGCAAGCGTTATGCCGAGGAATTGGACAAGCGCCAGCGTGAGTTGATGGGCGAACGGGTAGAGGATGCGGAGTAAGGAAGGGCCATCTGTAGGAGGGGCTTCAGCCCCGACCGTAGCGCGTCAGATATCCCTACCCTAACCGCGCAGCGCAGCCACCCGTTGCGCCAACTTCTTCGCCGAAATACCACTGCGCGCGCCCAACTCCTGCGCGAACAACGACACCCGCAGTTCCTCCAAATCCCACCGCAACGCCTGCCATTCGGGCCGTTCGCGCCAGCCCAACGCCTCGGCATCGGCCAACGCATCGATGAACGGCTTGAGTTCGAGCATGCGCGCCTGGTCGCGCGAGGGGTCGCGCTTGGCGCGCTCGGCACGTAGCCGCATCGCCTTGAGGTAACGCGGGAACTGCGCCAGCGCTTCGGCCGGGATTTCGCGCAGGAACCCAGGGTGCACCAGCGCGGCCAGCTGCGCGATCAGGTCATCGAGGTTGCCGCGTGCCCAACCCATCAGCGGCGCTTCGAGCTCGGGCTTGAGCGCGGCCACAGCGGAAAGGATTTCCTCGGCCAGCTTCAGCCTTTGCATCGCTTCGCCAAACAGCTGCTTGCCGACTTCATCGCGACGCTGCGCAAACGTCGCGGCATCGCGGATGTCGTCCAGGCCATGGTCGAGCAAGGCATTCATCGCCGCATCGACCAAGTCGCCGCGCAGCCGCTCCTGCGATTCAATCGCTGCATACAGCAACCCGGTCTTGGGCGAGACCGGCAGCTGCTTGCGCGCCTGCTTGACCTTGTCGGCCAGCGCGATTTCCAGCAAGCGGCGCACGCCTTGCGGATGCGCGGCTTCGGCTTCGGCGCGGTCGGCGAAGATCCGCAGCGCCGCGCTCTCGCCCTCATCAACCAGGGCCGGATACGCCGGCACGCCAGCCTCGCCGGGTACCTGGCGCGGGATCGGCGTGGCCGGAAAATCGCGCAGGCCCTCGGCGGCGAGCGCGCGTCCGGCGCGCGCGGCAAACGCATCGCCGGCGCGGCTGCCGAAACGGGCACGCAGCACGTCGAGATCGCGCGACTCGGCCAGCACCTTGCCGTGTTCGTCGCGCAGGCGCAGGTTCATGCGCAGGTGTGACTCCAGCGCCTGCTGGTCGAAGTCCAGCGCCGACACCGGCACGCCGGTCGCCTTGCTGAGAAAGCGCGCCAGTTCGCCGCGCAGGTCGTTGGCCGAGGGCTGGGCAAAAGCTTCGAAGAAGGCGCGTCCGTAATCCGGCGCCGGTACATAGTTGCGCCGCTGCGCCTTGGGCAAGCTGCGGATCAGCGCGGCCGCCTTCTCGGCGACAAAGCCCGGCGCCAGCCAGGACAGGCGCGCCGCATCCAGGGCATTGAGCAGGTGCAGCGGCACGTCCAGGGTGACGCCGTCGTCCACCGCGCCGGGCTCGAACTTGTAGTGCAGCGGCAGCCGCGCATCGCCCAGCGCAAAATACTTCGGGTAGCGGTCCTCTTCGCTGCCCTCGCCCGGCAGCAGGTCCACCAGCGACCAGTGCAATTGGCGCCGCTTGTCCGCCGGCAGCGCCTTCCACCAGATATCCAGGCCGTGGGCCGAATGGATCTCGGCCGGGATGCGATCGAGGTACCAGCGCGCCTGCCAACCGTCGTCGGCGACGATGCCGGCACGGCGTAGCTTGGCCTCTTCTTCGCGCGCTTGTTCCAGCACGCGCAGGTTATCGGCGACGAAGCCGGCACGGGTGTTGATTTCGCCGGTCACCAGGCCCTGGCGCACGAAAATGTCATGCGCCTCGCCAGGGTTGATGCGGCCATAGTGCACCGGCTTCTTCGGCGCCAGGACCAGGCCGAACAAACTGATCTGCTCGGAGGCCAGCACCTGACCTTGCGCGCGCGACCAATGCGGGTCGAAATGCTTGCGCAGCAGCAGGTGCGGCAGCTCGGCAATGACCCAGTCCGGCTCGATCGCGGCATTGGTCAGGCCCCAGATCTTCTGGGTATCGAGCAAGGTCGCCGCCAGCATCCACGGCGGCGGACGCTTGGCCAGCGACGAGCCCGGGAACGGCAGGAACCGGCGTTGGCGCGGCGCCTGGAAGTCGCCTTTCTCGGTGCGATGGCCGACCTGGGTTGGCAGGCCGGCGATCAGCGCGCGATGCAAGGTCTGGTAGCTGGCCGCGCGCACGCGCTCGCTGAAGCCCCCCCCGTCGGCAGCCGGCTGGCGTGCTGGCCCGGGCATGGGTGAAGCCGCAGTAACAGGCGCTTCGGTCTTGCCCTCGCGGGCCAGGCGCGCGGCACGATGCAACTGGCCGCGGGTGACCTTGGCCGCGGCCGCATCGTCGCGCGCGACGGGGGGAGCAGCGCTGCCGGCCAGCAACGGCGCCAGCGAGGCGTCGGCGTCCTCTTCCTTCCAGCCGAGCTCTTCGCACAGCAGGCGCAGTTGGCGATGCAGTTCGCGCCACTCGCGCATGCGCAGGAAGCCAAGGAAGTGCCGCCCGCACCAGTCGCGCAGTTTCGATTGGGTGAGGTCTTCGTGGGCCTGGCGGTAGGCCTCCCACAGCCGCAGCACGCCGACGAACTCGGAACGACCGTCGGCGAACTGGGCATGGGCACTGTCGGCGGCGCCGCGTGCTTCGGGCGGGCGCTCGCGCGGGTCCTGGATGCCGAGGAACGAGGCGATCACCAGCATCGGCCGCAGGCAGCCAGCCGCCTGCGCGGCGACCAGCATGCGCGCCAGTTTGACGTCCACCGGCAACCGCGCCATCTGCTTGCCGACCGTGGTCAGGCGGCGCTCGGCATCGACCGCGCCGAGCTCGGCCAGTTGCTGCCAGCCATCGGCGATGGCGCGCTCGTCCGGCGCTTCGAGGAACGGGAAGCCTTCAATCCTGCCCAGGCCCAGTTGCAACATGCGCAGGATCACGCCGGACAGGCTGGCCCGGCGGATCTCGGGATCGGTGAATTCCGAGCGGGCGAGGAAATCCGCCTCGCTGTACAGGCGCACGCAGATGCCTTCGGCGACGCGGCCGCAGCGGCCCTTGCGCTGGTTCGCGCTGGCCTGCGAAATCGGCTCGATGTGCAGGCGGTCGAGCTTCTGCCGCGGGCTGTAGCGCTTGACCCGTGCGTAGCCCGGGTCGATCACATAGCGGATGCGCGGTACCGTCAGCGAGGTTTCGGCCACGTTGGTGGCCAGCACGATGCGGCGTTTGCCGCCGGGGTTGAACACCCGGTCCTGGTCCTGGTTGGACAGCCGCGCATACAGCGGCAGCACCTCGGTTTCGCGGTACTTGCGCCGCTCCAGCGACTGGTGCGCGTCGCGAATCTCGCGCTCGCCAGGCAGGAACACCAGCACGTCGCCGCGCGGATCGACCCGGGTGATTTCATCCACCGCCGCCACGATCGCCTCGTTGACCGAGCGCTCGCCGTCGCCGCTGCCGCCATCCTCCTCCTCGCCACCGCCTGCCTCGCCTTCCAGCGGCCGGTAGCGCACCTCGACCGGGTAGGTGCGGCCTTCCACGCTGATCACCGGCGCATCGTCGAAATGGCGCGAGAAGCGTTCGGTGTCAATCGTGGCCGAGGTGACGATCAGCTTGAGGTCGGGGCGCTTGCGCAGCAGCTGCTTGAGGTAGCCGAGCAGGAAATCGATATTGAGGCTGCGTTCGTGGGCCTCGTCGACGATGATCGTGTCGTAGGCCGACAGCCATCGGTCGCTGGCGATCTCCGCCAGCAGGATGCCGTCGGTCATGAACTTGATGCGGGTGTCTTCGCCGACCCGATCACTGAAGCGCACCTGGTAGCCAACCACGCTGCCCAGCGGCGAGCGCAGTTCCTCGGCCACCCGGCTGGCGACCGCGCGTGCGGCAATCCGTCGCGGCTGGGTACAGCCGATCAGGCCGGCCGCGCCACGGCCTGCGGCCAGGCACAGCTTCGGCAACTGGGTGGTCTTGCCCGAGCCAGTTTCGCCGGCGATCACCACCACCGGGTTGTCACGAATCAGCGCGACGATGCGCTCGGCCTCGCGCGCGATCGGCAGTTGCTCGTCCAGGCTGATCGCCGGCCGCTCGCGTTCGCGCCGCTGGCGTTCGGCGGCCGAAGCGCGCAGTGCCTGTTCGAACACTTGCTCCGCCTCCGGGTTGCCGGGACGGGCCTGCCAACGCGACCATAGGCCGAACAAGCGGCCGCGGTCGCGGCTCATGGCCTCGTCCACGGCACGCCGGCGCTCGCGCAGGCGGTCGCTCACAGGAGGGGGCTGGGGCTTGTCGATAGCACTCATCGATCGAGTAGTGTGAAAATTTCAATAACCGCGATTGCTTTAGCCTGTCTATTGTGACGCCATATCCGTACCCAAGCTCGTTTCAAGGAGAATTTCCCGATGGCCAAGAACAAGACCGCCGCGCCGAAGGCCGGCAAGACCCAACTCGAAACGGCCGCGCCGTCGGCCCCGAACATCGATATCGGGATCAAGGACAGTGATCGCAAGAAGATCGCCGAGGGTTTGTCGGGCTATTTGGCTGACGCGTACACGCTGTACCTGAAGACCCATAACTTCCACTGGAACGTGACCGGGCCGATGTTCAACTCGCTGCACACCATGTTCGAGACCCAGTACACCGAGCAGTGGACGGCGCTGGACGAAGTGGCCGAGCGCATCCGCGCCCTGGGCTACAACGCGCCGGGTTCCTACCGCGAGTTCGTCAACCTGACCTCGATTCCCGAGGAGCCGGGCCTGACCGACAGCGCCGACTGGCGCGAGATGGTGCGCCAGCTGGTCAGCGGCAACGAGGCAGTCTGCCGCACCGCGCGCAAGGTGCTGGGCGTGGCCGACAACGCCGGCGACGACCCGAGCGTGGACCTGCTGACGCAGCGCCTGCAGACCCACGAAAAGTACGCCTGGATGCTGCGTTCGCTGCTGCAGTAACGGTTGCAGCCTGGTTTGAACAAACGCCCGGCCCTGGCCGGGCGTTTGCTTTACGGGCTCACGGCCCGGCCTCGAATACCGCCACCCGCTCCGGCTGCGCCGGCCCCAGCGCCCGTAGCCACGGCGCCTGGCGCAACGCCAGCGTGCATGGCCCGAAACTGCACAGCCGAATCGGCCGGCGCGCAGCCTCGGCGCGCAAGCGCTCCAGCAACTGCGCCCACGCCGCCCCGCGCACTGGCGTATAGAGGTAGAACACGGTGCCCATGGCCAGGTCTGCCTGGTCCAGGTCCTGGCAGATGAACGCCGCACGCCACAGGCCCAGGTCGGCGGCGGCTTGGCGCGCGCTGGCCACATACGCCGGCTCGATCTCGATGCCGCAGGTGCGGGCTGGCGACAGCAAGGCGGCCAGCAACGCCACCTGGCCCAGGCCGGCGCCAAGGTCGACCAGGACGTCTTCGGGGCCCAAGAGCGTACGCTGCAACAGGTCCAGCACATGGCGCACCGGGGTGGGCTGGTAGGCGACCGCGTCAGCTGGCAATGCCACGGCGGTGGTGCCAGGCGTGGGCAGTTGCAGGACGCCGGCAATCAGATCGTCGCGGGCGTCCAAGCCCTCAGGTGCCGCATCGCTGATCGGGTACGTGGCCAGCAGCTGGGTCAGGCGCAAGGGGTTCCCTGCGGCCATGGCTTCGCGCAACGAGGCGTAGAGCTCGGCGTTGCGCGACTCCGCCATGGCGCGCAGCGCGTGCGATCGCTGGACCCCCGCATCGACCTGGTGACCTTCGGGCGGCAGGTGCAGGTCGAGCCGGTCCAGCCAGTGCAAACGCCTCCAGACGTCGGCATCGGCGTGGGACGACGACCACTCGGCGGCCTCAGCCAGCAGGGATGGCAACGGATTCATCGCCAGATTCTAGACAGCCGGCTCCCGGACCGGACCAACCGCCACGGTAAAACCCGACCGCCCGGCTCGCCAGGCCGGCTTGACCGCCAAGGTATCCTAGGCAGATGCCTTCCCCCGCCCACGAACTGCTGCACCGCGTATTCGGTTTCGATGACTTCCGCGGCCCGCAGCAGGCCATCGTCGAGCATGTCGCCGCCGGTAACGACGCCCTGGTCCTGATGCCCACCGGTGGCGGCAAGTCGCTGTGCTACCAGGTGCCGGCGCTGCTACGCGAGGGCACCGGCGTGGTGGTTTCGCCGCTGATCGCGCTGATGCAGGACCAGGTCGAGGCGCTGCGCCAGGCCGGGGTGCGTGCCGAATTCCTCAACTCGACCCTGGATGCGGAGAACGCACAGCGGGTGGAACGCGAGCTGCTGGCCGGCGAGCTCGACCTGCTCTACGTCGCCCCCGAGCGCCTGCTCACTGGCCGCTTCCTGTCGCTGCTGGAACGCAGCCGGATTGCCTTGTTCGCGATCGACGAGGCGCACTGCGTCTCGCAATGGGGCCACGATTTCCGCCCTGAGTATCGCCAGCTGACCGTGCTGCACGAGCGCTGGCCGGATATCCCGCGGGTCGCGCTGACCGCCACCGCCGATCCGCCCACCCAGCGCGAGATCGCCGAGCGCCTGGACCTGACCCAGGCGCGCCACTTCGTCAGCTCGTTCGACCGTCCCAACATCCGCTACACCGTGGTGCAGAAGGACAACGCGCGGCGCCAGCTGCTGGATTTCGTCGGCCGCCACCGCGACGAGGCCGGGATCGTCTACGCGATGTCGCGGCGCAAGGTCGAGGAAACCGCCGAATACCTGTGCGCGCAGGGCTTCAACGCCCTGCCCTACCATGCCGGCCTGCCCGCCGAAGTGCGCGCGGCCAACCAGCGCCGCTTCCTGCGGGAGGACGGCATCGTGATGTGCGCCACGATCGCCTTCGGCATGGGCATCGACAAGCCGGACGTGCGCTTCGTCGCCCACGTCGACCTGCCCAAGTCGCTGGAAGGCTATTACCAGGAAACCGGGCGCGCCGGACGCGACGGCGAAGCTTCCGAGGCGTGGCTTTGCTACGGCCTGGGCGATGTGGTGCTGCTCAAGCAGATGATCGAGCAAGGCGAGGCCGCCGAGGAGCGCAAGCGCCTGGAGCGGGCCAAGCTCGACCACCTGCTGGGCTACTGCGAATCCATGCAATGCCGGCGCCAGGTGCTGCTGGCCGGTTTCGGCGAGACCTACCCGCAGCCCTGCGGCAACTGCGACAACTGCCGCACCCCGGCCGCCGCGTGGGATGCGACGGTGGCGGCGCAGAAGGCGCTGAGCTGCGTCTATCGCAGCGGCCAGCGCTTCGGCGTCGGCCACCTGATCGAAGTGCTGCGCGGCGGCGATGGCGAGAAGGTGCGCCAGTTCGGCCACGACCAGCTCAGTACCTACGGCATCGGCCGCGACCTGGACGCACGCACCTGGCGCAGCGTGTTCCGGCAACTGGTGGCCGCGCACCTGCTGGAAGTTGACAGCGAAGGCCATGGCGGGCTGCGCCTGACCGATGCCAGCCGCCAGGTCCTGAAGGGCCAGCGCACGGTCATGATGCGGCGCGAACAAGCGGCTACGCGCGAGCGCAGCGAACGCGCCGGCCAACGCAGTGGCTTGCCGGTACCGGCCCAGGACCTGGCGCTGTTCAACGCCCTGCGCGGCCTGCGCGCCGAACTGGCGCGCGAACAGAACGTGCCCGCCTTCGTGATCTTCCATGACAGCACGTTGCGCAACATCGCCGAGCAGCGCCCGGGCGACCTGGATGCACTGGCCCGGGTAGGCGGCATCGGCGGCAGCAAGCTCTCGCGCTACGGCGAGCGCTTGCTCGACGTTGTCCGCGAACAGGGCTGAGGAACTTATGGCCGGCGGGCTGTGTCAGACCTGGCAAGAAAATACTCTGCTGGCGACAGCAGGCATTCAAGCGGCCGCTGCCAGTATCCTTGTGATGCCTTGCAGGGTCGCCCCAAGCCGAGTCCCCACGATGAAGCGCACCATTTTTCTGCTCGCCGGTCTCCTCGTCTCCAGCGCCGCCCTGGCGCAGACTGAGGAGGGCGCCGCCGCCGCCCGCTCGCTCGACCTGAGCGTGCCGCAGGCGCCCCTCCAGTACCGCGCCGACCCCACCTACAGCAACGATCCGCCCGGCACCTTCTACGGTGACAAGTCCGGCCCGGTGCCGCGCGCGCCCGACGGCCGCATCGCCGAGGTGGTGGACGACAAGCTGCAGGTCCATGGCGCGGTCGCCGCCGGGGTTGGCTATTCCAGCCGCGGCGGCAACAGCAACTGGCAGGCCGCCACGATCAACCTCAGCAAGAACTACACGACCGACGAAGGCAAGACCAACACCTTCGGCCTGAACATCACTGTTGGCCAGGGCGAAGGCCCCGGGTATTACGGGCGCGGCTACTACGGCCCGGGTTATTACGGTCCCGGTCCATACCGGGCGAGCGAGCCGATGCCGGCCGGCTGGTGAGTGGCACTCATGCAGCTTTCACTCTCGCCAGACATGGTTTTACTGGCCTAGTGGCAGCGTAGCGGTCGCCCCCAAGCGGAGACCGCCATGAGCAACAACCAGGATCAGCAGCAAGGCAGCCAGCGCCCGGAGCGACTGGGCAACCAGCAACAGCAGCAGCACAACGAACAGAAAATACGCGAGCAGCAGAACCGGCAGGCGCAGGACAAGCGCAAGCCATAGCGGCTTCTCAGCCAGAGGAGAGCGGCCCAGGGTGCGCAAGCGCGCCCTGGGCCAGCACCGAAGTCTCACTCCGCGCCACTTCGATGCTGACGTCCGCGGCAGGCACGCCTGCCAGCATGTGCGACAGGTGCGCCTCCAGGTCCGCTCTGCGGAATGGCTTCTGCAGCACCCGGCAGTCGGCATATTCGGCGGGGATGCCGGCGCGGCCATAGCCGGTGAGGAACAGGAAAGGGATGCCGCGGCTGCGCAGCGCATCGGCCACCGGGAAAGACATCGTGCCGCCGAGGTTGACGTCCAGCAGCGCCAGGTCAGGCGCGTGCGCCTCTAGCGCGCGCAGTGCGTCAGCCACCGTCGACACGGCCGGCCAGGCTTCATACCCCAGTTCCACCAGATGATCCTCGATCAGCATTGCGATCAGGGATTCATCTTCGACGATCAAGACGCTTGCTTGCATGGTCTGTTCCTCAGGCCGCCACGTCCTGGATCACGGGCACGCAGATCCGGCACGTGACACCCGCCGGCTCGAACGCCAGCCGCACCTCGCCGCCGAGGTCATGCTTCAAGCCGCGCTCGATCAGCCGCGTGCCAAAACCGCGCTGCTCAGGCACCTGCACGGCGGGGCCGCCACACTCCTCCCAGTTCAACTCCATCACTTCGGCTTCGCCGAAGCGCCGCTGCGCCCAATCCATCCGCACCCGCCCCTGCGGCACCGACAACGCACCATACTTGACCGCGTTGGTGCACAGCTCATGCAGGGCCATGGCCAAGGCGACGGCGCGCCGCGGGTCCAGCCGGAAGGGCGGCCCGGAAATATCGAAGCGCTCCCCCTCCCCGGGTTGGTGCGGCCGGGCAGCGGCGCGCGCAATCTGCTCGATCTCCGCGCCATGCCACCCCTCCTGGGTCAGGATGTTGTGCGCGTCGGACAGCGCCAGCAGGCGCTGCTCGATCTTGTCCTGTGCGCCATCCAGATCGACGCAGTGGCGCAAGGTCTGCATCGTCATCGACTGCACCAGCGCCAGCGTGTTCTTGACCCGATGGTTGAGCTCGTTGATCAACAACTGCATGTGCTGCTCGTGCTGCTTGCGCGCGGTGATGTCGCGGGTGCTGCCGGCGATCGCTTCGACCTGGCCGTCCGGGCCGAATACCGGGGTAAAGATGTAGTCGTAGACCCGAACGCCCTGGGTGGTATGCGGAAACGGGACTTCGCCGCGAACCGGCTGTCCGGTGGCGATGACCTGCTCTATCTCTACATCGTGCATCTGCGCATGCCAGGGCTCGTAGCCAAGCTCCAGGCAGGTCTTGTTGGCTGCCTCTTCCCAGCGCATGCCCCACATGGTGAGCAGTGCGTGGTTGGCGTAGATGAAACGGTGTTGCCGGTCGAAGACATAGACCAGGTCTGGCGTGGCTTGCAGCACTGTCTCGTATAGGCGCAGTTGCGCGGCGACGGAGCCGGGATCGGCGAGGGGCGCGGAAGTCATCGGGCGGTCCTGTAAGTACGCGCGGACTCTAGCACCGCCAGAATCCACGCCGCGAGAAGATTCCACCGACCGCAGCCCACTCGCCAACGCGTTCACCCGCCTTCAACACCAGAGCGCCGCATGATGGTGCTACCCGGCGGCGCTGGGCATGGAAGGCCATGCCACGCCGTGCGGGAACCCATGATGAGGTGAGGCGATGTCCAAGCAGCCGGAAGTCGGCCAGATGGTATTTGTAACCGACGGCGAAGTCGGCGTCGGGGCCGTGCGCGAGGTGCGCCAGGACACGTCTGAGTTCGTCATCAACATCCAGAACGGGGGCGATTTCGTGCTGCCGATGGACGCGGTGAAGGACGTGCACTTCGGCAAGGTGGTGCTCAACGTCGGCCGCCTGCCCAAGGAAGTACGCGAGGCGCTGCGGCACCCGCATGCGGCCGAGCTCCACAGCCCCACCTACGCGGCCACCGACCCCACGGACGGCACGCTCAAGGGCTGAGCGCCCTACTCCGCGCTGCCGGTCGTCACCAGGCGCAGGAACAGCTCATGCTGGTAGCGGCTCATGCGTAGCTGCTGGCCGGTATCGAGCGTGAGTACGTGGTGGCCATTGAACCAGGGCTGGATCTCCTTGACCCGGCGAATGTTGACGATCGCCGAGCGGTGCACCCGTGCGAACTGGCGCGGGTCCAGGCGCGTGGCCAGGGTCGACATGGTCTGCCGCAGTTCGTGCGTGGCCGAGGCCAGGTGCAGCTCGACCACATTGCGGTTGGCACGGATCCAGACGATATCTTCCACCGGCACCAGCACCACGCGCTCGTTGATGCGCACCGGGATACGCGCCAGGTAATCGTCGCGCCGGCGCAACGCCGCCAGCGCCTCGGCCACGCCATGCGGGTCCAGCGCCTTGCGCGCCAGGCGTTCGCGGGCGCGCTGCAAGGTCTGCGCGAATCGCTCGCGGCTGAAAGGCTTGACCAGGTAATCCAGGGCGTTGGCTTCAAACGCGCGCACCGCATACTGCTCATATGCCGTGACGAACACCGTGGCCGGCAACTCGGTGCCGAGCGCGGCAGCCACGTCCAGGCCGGAGCATTCGGGCATCTGGATATCGAGGAATACCAGGTCTGGCCGTTGGGCGCGGATAGCCGAGATGGTCGAGGCGCCGTCGCCACACTCGGCGACGATCTCGATGTCGGCGTGCTCGCGCAACAGGCGTGCCACCGCATGCCGCGCGATCGGCTCGTCGTCGGCGATCAGCACCGACAAGGTCATGCCGGCACGTGCTCCGGGGCTTCGTCGAACTCTTCCAACGTACGTGCCGGTAAGCGTATCCGGCAGGCGACGCCGCGCGGCCAGGTGACATCCAGGCGCAATTCGGCCGCCTCCCCATAGAGCTCGCGCAGGCGCAGGCGGGTATTGGCCAAGCCAATGCCATGGCCATCCCGGCGTAGTGGCCGCGCCTGTTCCGGTACCAGCACGCTGTTGCGATTGCGGACCTCGATGCGCAACTGGTCCTGCTCGCGCGTCACTTCCACTTCCACGCAGTCACCGCCGGCATGCTGGCCGATGCCGTGCTGGATCGCGTTCTCGACCAGCGGCTGCAGGAGCAGGCTGGGGACGGCGCAATCCAGCACCTCGGGATCGACATACAGGCGGGTGTCCAGGCGGTCGCCATAGCGGCGACGCTGGATACCGAGGTAAAGGTCGAGCAGCGCCAGCTCGCGCCGCACCGTGATCTCCTGGCCGTCATACTCCTCGAGGAACGCGCGCAGCAACTCGCTCAACTTCAGCAGCATGTCCTCGGCCGAGTGCTTGTCTTCATCCAGCAAGGTGACGATGGCATGCAGCGTGTTGAACAGGAAGTGCGGCTGCAACTGGGTCTTGAGCACCTGCAGGCGCGATTGCGCCAGCTCCGATGCCAGGCGCGCGGCCTCGCGCTCCTGGCGTAGCGTCTGTTCGCGGTAATGCAGGGCCTGCTGGAGGGCCAGCAAGGCAAAATACGTGGCCATGCCGGCGGCTACATGCTGGCCGAGGAATTGCTGCAACTGATCTCCGAATTCGCCAGCCGACACCAGCGCACCGGCCACCACTGCCAGCATCGTGAGCGCGAACGCCAGCAGCAGGTGGCGCCATAGCGAGCGCACGCGTAGCGGCCGCGGCAACGGATAGCGCTCACCAAGATGGAAGACCAGCGGCGCCAGCGCGGCCCAGGCATACCACTGGATGGCCGACCACCGCAGGTAGTCGCTGGCTGCCCATACGTTGTTGGACAGCAATGCATCATGCGTGCAGCCCTGGAACGCGAACACCAGCACCACCAGCGTCCACAACGCCAGGTAGCGTTTCAGGTCGATCTCGAGATGGCCGAGCCGGATCTTCATGGCGGGGGTCCGCGGGCGATGAGGCATCCTAAGCGCGCCGGACCACGCCGGGAAAGCGGGCGTGCGCGTACTACGGTTCGTCCCGGCCCGGGCACGATTCGTCCCGGATCTGTTTCGCCCTCGGGGTGGGTGCGCGCTTGATCTGGGCAAGGCCGGCGCGCCGTGCGCCGGTTGCCCGCCCTAGGAGAACGTGCCATGCGCCTGCCCGCCCTGCGGTCTTCGGTGTTGTTGCTGGTAATTCCCGTGAGTGCCGTCTTCGCCGCTGACGCACAGACGCCGCGCTATATAGCGCTGGTCAATCGTGCCAACCACAGCGTGGTGTCACTGCAGTTCGCCGCGCATGGACAAGGCGACTACACGGACGTGATGCTCGACGCGCCATTGCGCGGCGGCGGCGAAAGCGAAACGGTCGCACTGCGTGGCGCGAGCTGCCGCCTTGACCTGCGCTTTGGATTCGCTGATGGGCGCGCTTTGCGCTATGAGGATGTCGATGTGTGCCGCTACGGCAAGGTCGCGATCCGGCCGTTGCCGCGTGGCAGCAACGGCCAGGAATATGTTGTTCGAAGCACGGCCCCGGCCGTCTATGCGGAAGCTGAGGCAGGGAACGCGCCCGCAACGAGGCCCTGATGCTGGCCAAGCCAATCGACGATACGGCGATGGTAGTCACGCCGATGGCTGGGCCTTCCGGAGCCAGCCATGGTGTGGCTGCCTCCCGGGTACACCACCATCCTCGCCGTCGAACCGGAATGCCGCACCAATCGGGCAAACAGCTCCTCGACCTGGCCGACCGGGCAGCGCTGGTCATCCTGTCCGGACAAAAGCAACACGGCTGCCCGGGTCTGGTCCAGGTACTCCACGGGAGAGAGTGCGTCGTAGCGTTTGCGAATATCGTCTATTTCCCCGCCCATGGCATAAGGCGTGACATAGAAGCCGGAATCGGAAGTGCCGGCATGCGATGCGACGTTCGCCACCGGTGCGCTGACCACGGCTGCACCAAAGCGATCACAGCAACCGGCGGCCCAGGCACTCAGGAACCCGCCATAGGACTTGCCCGCGCAGGCGGCACGATCGCTGGCCAGGCCTTCAGCCTGCAGCTGATCGAGGATGGCCAGGTGTTGTGGCAGGTCCAGCTGCCCCCATCGCCCCTGTAGCCGCTTGGCAAACTCGTCGCCATAGCCCCCTGAGCCGACACTGTTGGGCGCCACGATCAACCAGCCACGCGCCAGCAACTCATACCAATAGACGTGACTGGCGTAATCGATGAGCGCAACGCTTTGCGGGCCCCCGTGCATATCGAACAACACCGGGTACGGCCCGGGAATGTCGCTTGGCGGACGCAATAGCCAGGCATCGATCTTCTCGGTCCCGCCGTCGCCGTCGGGGACTTCGAAACGACGCACACTGCAATGTGGCCGTTTGCGGTTGCGCATCCACTGGCGATTGAAATCCGTCAGCCGCCGCGCGCTGCTGCCGTCCCAGGACATGAAGCACACCTCGTCCGGCCAGCACATACTGGCTGAAACGAAGGCCAGGCCGTCATCGCAGGAAGTCGGCAAGGAAGCCTGCCGCAGGCCGCGCGGGACGCACGCACATTTGCCGCTGGCGATATCGGCGATCGCCACCTCGAAGCGGCCACGGTGGTTGCATATTGTCGCCAGACGGCCGCCGCCGGGATGCCATTGGATGTGGCCGCCCTCCAGGTGCAGCTCGCCACCGCCCAGCTCGCGCGGCTCGCCGCCTTCGGCATCGATGCAGTAGAGCTTGCCGAGCGAATCGCCAGGCACCCTGCTGCCGCTGAAAGCGATCTGGCTGCCATCGGGGCACCAACTGGCACCGCTGACCAGGGCGAAGTGGTCCGTGATACGGCGCGCATTTCGCCCCTCGGCATCGGCGACCCAGAGTTGAACGATATGCCGTTGGTGTCCACCCTCCTCGCGCGTGTATGCCAGCCGATCGCCGCGTGGCGACCAGGTGCCGGAGGAAACATTGAAATCCCCCTGGGTCAGCTGGGTCGGCGGGCCACCGTCCAGTGCAATGCGATACAGATGCGTGCGCGCACCGACCGTGGCACCTGCGCCATCGCGCTTGTAGGGAAGATAGTTCACCACGATGGGGCGTGATTCGGCGCCCGGATCGTCGAGCGCGTCCTCCGCGTATGGCACTCGCACCGTTACCAACAAGCCCGTGCAGTCAGCGGCCCATTCCAGGATCTGTTCGAGCTCCAGGTCGCCCGTATCCAGGCGGCGAGCCTCGCCGCCCGTGAGCGGGAGCAAGTACAGGCGCATGGCCGGATCGTCGCCGCGCTGGCTGAGCATGGCCACCACTGCACCGTCCGGCGCGATGATCGCAGAAGCGACGGGGAAGTCAGGCGAGGTCAGCAGCCGTGGTTTGGTCTGCTGCCGCACGTCCAGTGCCCACAGGCAGGACGTGTAGCCATCTGTGCCTTGGTTCGGCTGCGAGGTAGTCAGCAGCAGGGTGTCGTGTTGCGGACTACCACTCAAGGACAGGATCTTTTTGTGCAGGAACAGATCCTCGACACTCAGGTTCTGCATGTTCTGCCTTTATGCAAAGGCCCGTCCGAGCACCATAGCCTGCTCGGACGGGGGCGCCACGGCGCCGCAAAAGGGCGCCTGCAAGGGTCAGCGCTGGTTGCGGTCGTTGCGCTGGTTCTGGTCACGCTCGTTCTGGTTGCGCTCGTTCCGCTGTTCCTGGTTCTGCTGGTTCTGCTGGTTCTGCTGGTTCTGCTGATTGCGGTCATTGTTATTGTTCTGGCCGCCTTGCTGGCCGCCCTGCTGGTTCTGATTTGCCATGTCGAGATCCTCTAGGTGGGTAATGCCGGTCGCTTGGCGCCGACCTGTGTCGGCGCTGCCGGCGCGCCCAACATGCCGGGATGCGCAGAAAAGACGCGTGGTTTTGCTGTGTAGGGGCTGTGAGGCAGACCAATGCGTATGAACGGTTGGGCTGATGTGGAGGGGGCGTTTAGCCGGGTTCGATTTCGCACACACCGTCATTCAAGCCCACTGGCGCGACACCTCTGGCCTGCGCCGCACTTCATGTCTATAGCGCGCCGATGGTCGTAGTCAGCGACAGCCGCATCGATCTCGACTTGCGTGACCGAGTGGATTCGGACGGCTTCCACCAACTTGCGCAGCAATGCGCGACGGGCCTTTATCCATTCGAAGTCGGCAACGACAATAGCGTCGTAGTGCGCCCGTTGGCGCAGCACGTGAGCGCCGTCAATGACATGCTCGTATGTCTCTTCCCAGCCGAGCAGACTTCCCTTGGAGAGATCCTCTGGATCTGATGTCTTGTACTTCGCTGTCAATCTGCGCTGCCACGAAAGACCGTTGATGGTGGTCGTATCGCTCTCTTTGACCACTTCTGCATAGGTGAATCCGAGTTTTGCTAAATTCTGAGCGCGCGCTTGCGCCGTTGCCTGCTGATGCGCGACCTCTTTGCGCCTGTCGTCTGGGTTGAGCAGGCTGTATCGATAAGAGACGGCGGCAAAGCCATCGCCCCTCATATCCAAGAGCTTGGCGCCCATGGACCCTACGCTGTCGCTATCACTCTTCCATACCAATGGCCTGGCCGGCTTACGACTGTACTCCGCTGTAAAGCACCCGTCGGCCGTTGGGTCCTTCTTGCGCAAAGACATCACTTGCATAGGGTCCGGGACTCCCGCCCCTGTAACCCGAACCTTCAATGGGACGTAAAGCGTTCCTCCACCGGCGCGTTCGTAGCAAACCGGATAGTCCAATGGGTACCGTATCGTCGGCCCTTCGACGCCGGAGTACGGGTAGGGATACGGCTGGCTAGTTGCGCATCCGCCCAGCAGTAGCGCTGACGACACTACGCAGATCCCAGGCTTCATGGCCGCCGCCCTGCACAGGCGACACCCGCTTGTTCTTGTACCCCGCCGCGTTCTGCTCGGTCCAGTTGTAGGGAGTGCCCGCACAGTTCAGCCCATAGCAACTGTGCGGATTGACCGAGCCATCGAACACCGGCTTGACGCCTTTCACCGCACGCCAGAATTCACCCTGGGCCGCACCCGGAAGATGCTGCGGCGTTTTGTTGTCCAGATACGACGACCCGAACAGCGTGCCGCCCACAAAACTGTGAGCGAACAAATAAGTTTCGTTGTTACCTTGGCGTGCCACCGCGTCAGCTAACGCCACCGTCGTAGCCGGGTGGTCACCGTTCATCGGAGAGATGAACTTGTCGTAGCCTGACTGCAGGAGATCCGATACCCCACCCTTCGATGCGTTGTACTGGTGAGCACCGAGTCCAAGCCGGCATTTCCGCGGACCAGGCCCAGCTTGCGATTGAACACCAAACGGTAGATCCGATTCACTGCGTGCTATCCCTTGCTTGCGCGTTTTTCTTGCTTGATCAGGTCAGAACTGCCAACCGAGGCTGAAACCCGTCGTGGTGTACGCCGTCGGGAAACCGTTCGGCTTGTCGAGTGGCGCGCCGACGAAGCAATCCCAGTAGCCGCCCTTCCAACCGCCGCGCAGGCCAATTGCCATGCCGGCCATGTGGTCGCCGAGCTGCCAGGCGGTCGCCGGCCCGCCGACGTGGCCGTAGTCGGCCGCGATGTAGAGTTCCTGGCCGCCCCCGAGGGTGACGCCGAGGTCATTGCGCAGCAGCCATCCGCGTTCGCCGGTGAGCGAGACTTCACCGTCGAAGCCCCTGACGGTGTATCTCCCACCGATGGCGAAGCGGTCCTGTGCTACCAGCGGGGTACGACTCCATTGCGCACGCCAGTTGCCGGTGTAGCGCAGCGCCTGCCGGCCGATCCGGAACGGGATGGCGAGCTGGGCTTCAGCGGTGATCACCTTCATGCGCGAGGTGCCCTCGCCGAACCGTTCTTCCGGCGCTGCAAGCGAGGCGAACGCGCCGGTACCGCGACGGAAACCGGCACTGGCATCGAGGGTCGCCGGGCCGACGAATTGCCTCCAGGTCAGGCCGACCTCCCAACCCCCGGTACGTCGGCGCTGCACTTCGATCTCGGTATCGTCGATGTAGGTGCTCGACTCACGAGCCCAGGCGCGCACGTAGGTACCGAACTTGCGCGTGGCATCGCGGTACAGCAGGCGCGCCAGGCGCACGTCGGCGTTGTCGCTGCTGCCGCGGTAGACATAGGTCTGCGAGTGCCCCGCCACGCTCTGGCGGTAGTGGTAGCCGCTGGCGTTGGCGCCGATGAGCCAGTAGCCGAACGGCACGTCGTAGTGCGCGGCCCAGCTGCGGGTGCCCTGGCCACTGCCGGAAAAGGCGTCGTGGCCGACATTGAGGTAGAACAGATCATTGGCGTGCAATGCGTGGTCGAGGGACAACGTGGCGCCTGCCTGCAACTTGCCGGTCGCCTGGGAGCCGGAGTCATCAAGCGTGAGCGTGAAGCGGGCCTTGCGCTCCTGGCGCCAGGCAACGACGAGGTCGCTTTGGCCCGGCCGCGCGCCCGGGCCGTCGGCGGGCACGATCTGGATGTCGGCTTGCGCGCTGGGTACGCGCTTGAAGATTTCCAGGGCTTGTTCGATGTCCCGCAAGTTCAGCAGGTCACCTGGCTTGGCAGGCAGTGCATTCCACAGGGTCGCGTGCGGGGGCGTGCCGTCGGCGAAGCGGATGTTGCCGATGCGTCCCGGCACCACGGTCAACGTGAGGGTGCCGGTGCTGAGGTCCTGCGGGGCAGCAAGCACCCGCGTGGTCACGTAGCCCTTGGCGATGATCGCGTTCTGGACCCGCCTCATCACGACGTTGATGCCCTGCGTCCCCAGGCAGCGACCGGTGGCGCGATCGCCGCGCGGATCGGCTGCGTGCAAGGCCCAGGCAAATTCCTTCGCATCTTCGCCGTGCAGGCGGATGCTGGCGATCCGGAAGCACGGCGACTCCTGCATGGGCAGCGTTTCGGCGGCCGCGGCCGGAGATTCCCGCCTCACCTGCGGCACTGAGGCCTGCTGCTCACGCAGTTCGCGCTCGCGCGCTTGTTGGCGCAGCAACGCTTGCGCGTCCGGCCCTACTTGCGCCACCGCCGGCGCCTGCGGCGCCACGCACAGCAGAGGCGCGAGCTTGAGCCAACCGATCCCACGGCTGCAGCCGTTGCCACGCACACGATGCAGCGCCCTGCGTATGCCCATTACGTCCCTGTCCCCGTGGTTCGATCGTGCTGGCGCCGCGCGCGCGCGGGATGCCGGAACGATGAGATGTGCGCACGACCGGTCGGACCGGCACGCGGCCCCAATGCGGTCAGGCTAATGACCGAGGGCGGGGCGGGATATTGGATTTGTCAAAGGAGAATCGATTTGAAGCGCTCTTCCGGTGAGCGCTTCTGCCGACTACCGCCAACGGCATCTCACGAACGCGATGATGCTTACGCGGAACGTTCGTCCGGCAGTTGCGCCAAGATGTGCGCGCGGCAAACCTCCAGGATTTCATCTGCCAGCGCTGAATCGTCGGGACACGATCTGGACAACACCACCGCGCCCACGGCCTGCGCCATCAGCGCGATGCGTCGCGCACGCACAGCTTCGCCGGCGTCATCGCTCAAGGCTGGATCCTGGCGCGCGGGCGCTGACAGCTGATGCTCGATCCCGGCGGCGAAGGCCGCCTTGACCGAGTCGGGCTGTCGCGCGGCATCTGCACAGAGCGCAGCCATCGTGCAGCCGCCAGCCGGGTGATCGCGATGTTCCCGCGAGAGGTAGTAGCTCATGAACTGCGCCAGGTCACCGCCCCTCGCCAGTGCCGCGGAATTTTCAAAACCGCAGGTCGCCGCCTCTGCCATCAGGTCGGACTTTGATCCGAAGTGTTTGTAGAAGCCGCCGTGAGTAAAGCCGGCGGCCGCCATCAGATCGGCGACACCCACGCCGTCATAGCCGCGCTCCCTGAACAAGCTGGAGGCGGTCTCGACGATACGCGCGCGATTGGCCTGCGCTTGTGCCTTGCTCACCTTCATAGCAGCGCCTCTGCGGATTCCGGCTCGATAAGGCGCGCACTATACCACCGATAGATGACGCTCATAATCAAACCATTGACAGCAATGATTACGGTCATCATCATTGCCGCACGTGCCGGGGCGGATCCCGGAATCTCCTACTTGAGAAGCCGCCATGACCCTCCACCCCACCGTCCTCATCACCGGCGCGTCCAGCGGCATCGGCGCAACCTATGCCGAGCGATTCGCGCGACGCGGCCACGCTCTCGTGCTGGTCGCGCGCGACCACGCGCGCCTGGAAACCCTCGCCGCCCGGCTGCGCCGGGAAAACGGAGTCGCCGTCGAGATTCTTCCGGCCGATCTCACCCAGGACGAAGACCTGGCTATCGTCGAAGCGCGGCTGCGCGACGACGTTGCCATCGGCATCCTCATCAACAATGCGGGTGTCGCCCAGTCCGGCGGTTTCATCGAACAGTCGGCCACCCGCATCCAGCAGTTGCTGACCTTGAACACGACCGCCGTGACTCGTCTGGCCGCGGCCATCGCCCCCCGGCTGGTGAAAGCTGGCGAAGGCGCCATCGTGAACATCGGCTCGGTCGTTGGCCTGGCACCGGAGTTCGGCATGTCCGTGTACGGCGCCAGCAAGGCGTTCGTGCTGTTCCTGTCCCAGGGACTGAGCCTGGAGCTGGCGCCCAAGGGCGTGTATGTGCAGGCGGTACTGCCGGCGGCCACGCGCACCGAAATCTGGGAGCGTGCGGGTGTCGACATCAACACGTTGCCCGAGGTCATGGAGGTAGGCGAATTGGTCGATGCGGCATTGGTCGGCTTCGACCGTCGCGAGGCCGTCACCATCCCGCCACTGCATGTGGCCGAACGTTGGGACACCTTGGAAGCCTCGCGCCAAGGGCTGCTTGCGGACATCCGCCAGGCCGAAGCTGCGCAGCGCTATCGCGCCGCGTCGTGACGCGGACCTGCACTAGCCCATGCGCAATGTTGTCCGGACCGCTGCACCCGCCAGGATGAAACACCCATGAAAGCCTTCCTCATCGATCGCTACGGGAAAAATGAGACCGGCCGCATCGGCGAGATGCCGGTGCCGGACCTGCACGACGACGACGTCCTGATCCGCGTCCACGCCGCGGGCGTCAACGTGCTCGATTCAAAGATCAGGCGGGGCGAGTTCAAGCTGATCCTGCCGTATCGCCTTCCGCTGGTGCTTGGGCACGACGTGGCCGGCACCGTGGTCCGGGCCGGCACTGGTGTGCATCAGTTCAAAGTGGGCGACGAAGTCTATGCACGCGCCGACGATGGCCGCATCGGCACCTTCGCCGAGTTCATTGCCGTCAAAGCGTCATCGGTCGCGCTCAAGCCCACCAACCTCGACATGGTCCAAGCCGCCGCCCTGCCCCTGGTCGCGCTGACCGCGTGGCAGGTGCTGGTCGACATCGCGAAGCTAAAGAAGGGGCAGAAAGTGCTTATCCAGGCCGGCTCCGGAGGCGTTGGCACGATCGCCATCCAACTGGCCAAGCACCTGGGCGCCTTCGTCGCCACCACTACCAGTACCGGCAACATCGCCTGGGTCAAAGCCCTGGGCGCCGACCTGGTCATCGACTACACGCAGCAGGATTTCGCCAACGTGCTGCGCGATTACGACGTGGTACTCAACAGCCTCGGCAGCGACGAACTGGCCAAATCTCTGCAGATCCTCAAACCGGGTGGGCATCTCATCTCGATCTCCGGCCCGCCCACCCCGGCATTCGCCGGCTCGCGCGGCCTGGCGTGGCCGCTCAAGCAAGTCTTGCGCCTGCTGAGCCATGGCATTCGCAAAAAGGCCAAGCACAAGGGTGTGGCGTATCGCTTTGTCTTCATGCACGCGGATGGCACGCAATTGAAGGAGATCGCTGCGTTGGTTGAGTCCGGCGCCCTCCGGCCGGTCGTGGACAAAGTGTTCCCATTCAACGACACCCAACAGGCTTTGGCCTACTCGGACGGTGGTCGTGCCAAGGGGAAGGTGGTGGTGCAGCTGGTGTAGGGGGTTGGGGACGATAATGTCGTCCGCAAGAGACAGGGCGCGACCTGCCTACGCGCATCGCCGTCACTCACTTCTTCAAGCCTGCGACGACTTCCGACACGCTAAGTCCAAGCTCGAGTTGGAGGCGCACGTAGTCGCGCTCCTTGCGCGATAGGCTGCGACCCATCTCGATACGCACATCCTCGGCCTCCAGAATGCGCACGATCCGTGGCATCGCCGAGCCTATGGCGTCCGGCCCGTAACCTGCCTCGCGCAAAGCCGCACTTAGAAGGGCTTCAATATCCATGATGCGTCCATATCTATTCGAGACGCCACATTGTGCACCAGCCGTTCCGTGCGCTGCATAGCCGGCGGCGCTCCTTGAGGATTGCTCTAGCAACCACCGACGTCGATTTCGGGTGGGAAGGCGTCTCTAGCTACCTCCGATAACCCTGCCTAAACCCCAACCTGTCGATGTCCGCTTTGGGCCAGGAGCGGTCAGTCTGTCGAGGCAGGTGCCAAAGGGCGCCACGTTCCGTACGTAGCGAGCATGTGTGCCTCGAAGGATTCCGGTCCGACCACTTCCCAGAAAGACGAATCGACGGCGACTAGCTCAAATAGCCGCTCCTCATTGCGCAGACCGATAAAGCGTCCATCGATGGTCTGGCGGACGCCGGAATAGATCGAACGAAAATCGGCGTCTGCCATGTAGCAACCCGACTCCGTCAGTTGCTCGATCTCAGCGGCGCGCTCTCCGACACACCATTCAACCGCAACGTGCCAAATCTCCGGCGGGACGAACCTATCGATGTCTGTTAGAAAGCGGGCAACGTCGAACAGCTCGTTGTTGCTTCCATGCTGTCGGATTCTGACCATATCGTCTGGCCTTGCTTGAAATGTCCGCTACGGGTCGAAAGCGGACCTTGTACTACCTAACTCAGCGCCTTCCGCCTTGCTCACCGAGCATCGCAAAAAGCTCACCCATTGAGAGACGGTCGTGCCAGATATTCTCCAACGACAGGTGATGGACTTTATCCAGGTTGTTCGCAAGAGTCTCAAACTCTAATGCGTCAGGCCAGCCGTTCACGGGATAGCGCGCCCCGTAAATGGTCAGCAACTCGTCATCTGGGCGAAGCAGAAGCGCTCGTCGGCGAGGGATGGCAAACGCGGAGGAGAACATCCAAAGGAACTGCCGGATGTCTTCTTTTGGCGAGTTGGGGAACTCCCTGCGCCAGAGCTTCCCCATGCATTGCGGCCCACGATAGACCTCCACGCTCTTGCGCGATATGAGCAAAAACACCCCGACGAGGGCGGCGGCACCGATCACAACAAGTAGAAGAACCACCATGTCGCCTCCTTGGTGAGTGCCCGCTTTGGGTCGGAAGCGGACACTAATACCATTTCGGCTGCGCGCCATCGAGGCACAGCCATCAGTGCCCGCTAACCACGAGGTACGATTCAGCAAACCAGATGCCCGGGAATTCCCCAGCAATATGGCGAATAATTCGCCACAGAATCTACGCAAGTCATTGAAAGAAGTGGTGGGCCGTGAAGGATTCGAACCTTCGACCAAAAGATTAAAAGTTCCAGCGCTGAAGCTTACAAATCAACGACTTAAGCGGCGCAATTTTCCCAACAGAGGTCACATAAGGCATTGAATCGCCAACCGGGACGACCCGAAATTTCCCAGCGCAAGAACCGGAGTTCGTCACTTCGGCACGCCTGCGGCGGACTCCAAAGCGGCCATTGGCCAGCGCTTGAACCCAGCCGTTCCTTTTGAGAGGAGATCGGCACCCAGGTCTGCCCCAGGTGCCGCGAGACTCAACCGCCTAGTTGCTACTTCCGGCGGGGTTCTCCATCTTCTTCTGGGCTTCCTCTAAGGCCTTCTTCATGCTAAGCGTGTCAGCGCCCTGCGAAGGCGGGAATTCCATCAACGTTTGCAGATGCGCGGCGATGAACGGGCCAGCCGCGGTGGGAGCCCACAGCTTGTTGGCGAAGAACTTGCGGCCGATGTAGCCCCACTCCTCAGACTGCGGGTCCATCTTTTCCATCGGATCCATCTTCAAATTGAAGACGTACGGCACCGACGGATAGTACTTCTGATCCCACCAGCTGCCGCCTCGCTTGACGCCAATGTGCATTTTCCAGTTATCGACGCGTACTGCCATCAAGTCCGTCTCATCGTAGTAGAAGATCTCGCGGCGGGCCGATTTATCGGTCTTACCAGTCCAGTGATCGAGATTGTTATACCCATCCAAATGCACTTTGTACCTGGTGCCATTCAAAGTGTGGCCCTTCGCAAGCTTCTCCTTGATGTCGGGCAGGCCGGCAGCAGCCGCCAGGGTCGCGAAGACATCTTCATGGTTTTGGACTCCGTTTGAAACAGATCGCGCCTTGATCTTGGCCGGCCACTTAACCAGGTGCGGCACGCGAACGCCGCCCTCCCAGGTGGTGCCCTTTTCTCCTCGGAAAGGTGCATAGCCACCGTCGGGCCACAGCATCAACTCGTTGCCATTATCGGTGCTGTAGATGACGATCGTGTTCTCCTCGATGCCGAGCTCGCGCAGCTTGTCCAGCAACTGGCCGACCTGCTCGTCATGCTCCAGCATCTTGGCCCGCACCACGTCTTCTTCGGCCCGGCCTTCATCGACCGCCTTCTGGATCCACTTCTGCGGCGAATGCGAGTGGATGTGGATGGCGGTGGTATTAAACCAGCAGAAGAAGGGCTGGTCGCCATTGCCGACGCGATCGAGCCAGTCGAGTGTCTTCTCCACCACCTCGCCGTCGAAGGTTTCCATGCGCTTGCGCGTCAACGGGCCGGTGTCTTCGATCTTCTGCTTGCCCACGCGCCCGAACTTGGGATCGGTGGTGGCATCGTCCTTGTCCGTGGCCCAGGTATGCAGCACGCCGCGTGGCCCGTAGGTCTTCTTGTACTCCGGATTCTTCTGACCCGGATAGTCCAACTCTTCTGGCTCTTCTTCGGCATTGAGGTGATAGAGGTTGCCAAACCACTCATCAAAACCATGAACCGTTGGCAAGAATTCATTACGGTCGCCCAGATGATTCTTGCCGAATTGGGCCGTCGTATAGCCGACGGACTTTAGCACTTCGGCCAGAGTGGGGTCGGTCTTCTGGATGCCCCGCGTGGAACCCGGAATGCCGATAGTGGTCATGCCTGTGCGGATCGGGAACTGGCCCATGATGAAAGCCGCACGCCCTGCGGTGCAGCTGGGTTGGCCGTAGTGGTCGGTGAACAACATCCCCTCGTAGGCGATGCTGTCGATGTTGGGCGTGTGACCCATCATTCCGTGCGTATACGCGCCGACGTTCCAGTATCCGATGTCGTCGCCCCATATCACCAAAATGTTAGGCTGACCCGCGGCGCCAGATTCTGGCGCTAACTTGTTATCCGCTGCTTTCGATGCCATTTCGCTGCTCCAAAGATTCAATCGAATGGAATTGACGGCGCCCCCCCACCGTTGATCATGCATCTGCAGCGCGGCACCGTCCTCAGTGCAAGTGCGGAATCTTCCTAAGTAGTTCTACGTATCTAGGCCACATTGAAAGCCGCCGCCCTCCAAGCTAGGGTGCACAGACGGACCACGTGAGTAGGAACGTAGAATGGCCTGCGCTGTGTTGGTAGCCGATGAGCACCGAGTTGTTGCAGAGGGCGTCGCCTCTATCCTCGAAGACAATCTCTACATGACAAGTGTGGCGAGTAGCGCTGTCGATGCGCTTGATCTTCTTCGCTCCAGGTTTTACGACGTAGCAATCGTCGACATGAACATGTTTAAGTTTGACGGACTTGGAGTCATCGACCTTGCGCGAAGGGAAAGGCTCACAACGAGGTTCATCCTTCTGGCTATAAATTCAGACGATGAAGTGGCACGCGCCGCACTTCATGGAGGCGCGCACGGGTTTATCACCAAGACGGGGCCCGCTGAAGACCTTTGTAGGGCTGTGCGCAATGTCGCATCAGGAAAGAAGTACAGTTCCACATCGACGCGGCCCTACTGCGCGCCCGCGCCCATCGGGTCGCTGACGAAGCGGCAGATTGAAGTAATTTCTCGCCTAGCGTCTGGAAGTAGAACTAAACAGGTGGCCGCGGAAATGCACGTCTCTGTGCGGACAATTGAATGTCACAGGTTCGCCGCCATGCAGGCGTGTGGCGCATCCACTCTGCTGCAACTGATCAACCAACTCACGAAGTGCGGGCTTATTGTCGCCAAGTAGGATCGCGCGTGATGTTGATGACGGTTCGGTCGTGGCCGGCCGCAGCGACCTCGGGTTCCGGCTGGCCGGTGAAATCGCGGCAAAGCTGAGCAGGTCCGATTTCTGCCTCTCGGGTCGACCCAGCCCTCCCCTACCGCCGCCGATACCAGTCCGCGACGCTCGAGCATGGCCAGCGCCTAACCCTCCGCCCAGCAGCTGTCGCCGATGCCGGCCTCATCGGCGATAGCGACGGCCATGCCGGCAAACGCAACCAGCAAGTGAATCGGCCTCGCTGGCTAGCAGTGGCGGGGCTCCGGTTTTAGCGAGTGGCTGGCGAACCATTCCAGGCCCGCCCTATCTCAATTTTTCAGATGCCCACCGGGAAGAGGTAATTCAGGTAACCTGTTCCGAATGCAGCCAATTTGCCCTGTACTATCAACAACATATGAACATATATCAAAGGTAATTCCGGGGTAATTTCGAGGTAACGGAATTACCTTTTGGGGAGGTAATCTGATCATTGAAAAAAGTCTTTATAAATCAATAACATTACCTTTTCAGGCTCGCCGGATTACCTCAAATTACCTGCCGAGGTAACGTGACTTTCTCCATACGCATCAAGGGCTTAGTCGCGCCTCAGCGGGCCTGATTACCTGATTACCTGTTTCCGATGGCCACTTGGAAATTCTGGCCACCGGCCGGTTGCCGGGCAGGGCCGCCTAGGACGTCTTTCAAAGGACCTTCCCGCGCAGGGAACCGCAGGGCCAGGCCACCTCCCGGGAGGCCGGCGAGACGCAGCGGCGGCGGGCGCCGGGGCCGGGGCGCGGGGGTGCGGAAAAAAGGGCGCATCAAGACCGCAGGCGTGGCGGGGCGACGACTGCGCGCGCCAGGTGGAGCAGGCCGCGTCTTGCGCCGCCTGCCCCGGAAGCCGTCTAATCGGGCGATCCAAGGGAGAAGGCTATGGCGGCACAGGAAGCTGCGAGGAGCGAAGGACGAGCCTTGCGCGTTTTGACGCTGGATGGCGGCGGCGCAAAAGGCTTCTACACGCTCGGTGTACTGTCGGAAGTTGAAGCCGCCCTGGGCGGCCCCCTCTATCAACATTTCGATCTCATCTACGGGACGAGCACCGGATCGATCATTGGGGCCCTTCTTGCGCTGGGCCGGAGCATTCCCGAGATCCACGATCTATACCGGGAGCATGTCCCGGCTCTGATGCAGAAGCGTCTAGTGAGTACCAGGACCGCAGCACTAGAGAAGCTAGCAGCTGAGGTTTTCGGTGATGCGACCTTCGAGGACATGCGCACTGGCGTCGGCATAGTTGCCGTGCGCTGGCTGACCGAGCGCCCTATGATTTTCAAAGCGAACATAGGGCAGGCACACGGTTCGAGAGGAAGTTTCGTACCGGGCTTCGGCGTCAAGGTTTCCGATGCTGTCCGCGCGTCCTGTTCAGCGTTTCCGTTCTTCAGGCGCGCCACAATCGAAACGGCGCATCGCGAGCGGGTCGAGCTCCTAGACGGCGGCTATTGTGCGAACAATCCCACGCTCTATGCGATAGCAGACGCTCTTGGGCCTATGGGCGTTAGTCCAGCGCAAGTCCGCGTACTCAGCATCGGCGTCGGGGTCTACCCGCCCAAACGGCGCTTTACCGTCGAGCTCGCAAAAGCGATCCCATTCAATTCGATCGCCCTTTTGCAAAAGACGCTCGAGATAAACACTCAGTCCATGGATCAACTTCGCTCGATCCTTTATAGGGACGTGCAGACCGTGCGGGTAAGCGAAACCTATGAGCAGCCGGAGATGGCAACGGATTTATTGGAACACGATCTGGAGAAGTTGAACGTTCTTTGGCAGCGAGGCCGCGCCTCATATGCCAAGTACGAGAATCCTATCCTCGACCTTCTAAGGTGACCAAAATGCCGATCTCCGAAGCGCAACTCGAAACGTGGGCACACCAAGGGTCAGTAGCCCAGTCGGCGAGCACCTACCAGATCATCTCGAATGCGCTCGGTGCCGCAGGCACCCCGATTCATGGACGTGACTATGAGATTTTTCTGCAGGGCTCTTATGGGAACCACACGAATATCTATGCGGAAAGCGATGTCGATGTCGTCATTAGGCTCAACGAGACCTACTACAGCAACTCGACGAGCCTACCTCTCGATCAGTACCTTGCCTGGGAACACGACCGCATCGCACTCTCTTACAGCTGGACCCAATTTAGAACCGACGTGCTAACGACGCTTAACCGCGCTTTCGGAACGGACGTGACCTCTGGAGCTCGCGCAATCGCTGTCGCCGCGGGTGGCAGTCGTCGAAAGGCCGACGTGCTTGTCGCCGCCGAGTTTAGGAATTACGCGTCCTACTCGTCGGCCGTGCCCAACTTCGTTTCTGGCATATGCTTTTGGGATTCAGCAGGCCAGGAGATCGTGAACTATCCGAAGCAGCACGCGGCGAACCTGATTGCCAAGCAACAGGCAACCGGAGGGCGCTTCAAGCCAATGGTCCGGGTGCTCAAAAATCTGAGGTCTAGACTCGAATCTGAAGGTCTCATCGTGGCCGGCTCTGCGCCGTCCTACTTCGTGGAAGGCCTCCTTTACAACGTCCCGGCGGGGCTGTTCGCCTCGACTTTCGGGCAGACCTTCGTGAGTTCCGTCAACTGGCTCCAAAACGCCGATAGGCGAAGCCTTCTGTGTGCGAACCTCCAGTCACCTTTAATTCGTGACGGCAACCCAACCTGCTGGAGGGTCGCCGATGCGAACGCATTCGTCGATGGACTCATTCGCTATTGGAATGAAGCCTGACTTGGCGCTTTGAGCCGCTTCCTTGCGGCACACCAGCCGCTAGATGCCTGCTGCAAGCCGTCCAAACGCAACAGAGAAATAGTGCTCTGCCATTTCAATTCCCGTGCAGCTGAACCCCTCAGAGGCTGCGGCGACTAGCGTCGTACCGCTGCCCGCGAAAGGATCAATAATGCGTCCACCTTTCTCACAGATGTGTACCAATTGGCGCATCAACGCCGTTGGCTTGCCTGTCAGGTGGTGCTTGTCAACTTTCCGGACTGGCTCTCGGATGACACCTGGCAACACCGGCGCGCGGCGCTGGAGGGGCATCTGGCCCTTGCTGCCCCACACAATGTACTCGGCTTGATTGCGGAAGCGGCCGAGCTGCGGCCGCACGCCTTCGGTTTTGTCCCACACGGTGATTCCGCGCCAGGTGAACCCTGCCAGCTGTAGTGCGTCAGTGGTGAGCGGCAACTGCCGCCAATCGGTGAAAAGCAGTACCGGCGCGCCATCCTTCAGCACGCGCGCGCATTCGGTTAGCCACAGGTGCATCCAGCGCAGGTGGGCACGCTGATCCCGCTCGTCGCCCACGAAATCGGCGTGGCCGCCCTCGCGGCAGTACTTCTTCGATGGCGCCTGGGCCCGGGCCGCAGCGGTCACGCCACCGCTGGCATAGGGTGGGTCAGTGATCAGCGCGTCGAACGATTCGGCTTCGAGCGTGGGCAGGATCTTCAGGGCGTCGCCCTGCAACAGCTGGTTGGTCATGGTGAGAGCCTTCATGGTCGTATCGCTCGCGGCGATCTGAGGTGAGGCTCTCGGCCTTCAGGTGGTTGAGCGTGCCGCAGCGCGGGCACTTGATTTGGAGCTGGTCGAATGCCCCGGCCTTGCACAGCAGCCGGGCACAGTCGCCGCATCGCACGTTCTTTAGCATCGTCGCTTGGTCGTGGTGGGTTACGCCGCCGCTGCCGGCGGCTGGTAGGGTTGGAACGCGATGACTTCTTCGCCGAGCCAGTCGTTGACCTTGAGCATGCGCGCCTGCAAGGGTTCGAGCTCGTTGGCTGCCCACACCGCCGCGGCGTCGCGGATGCTGCCAAAGCCGCCGGCGTTCTGCGGCACGATGCCCAGCAGCTGCGGCGGCACGCGCAAGGCCGCCATCATGTCGTCGCGGGTGATGCCCTTGATGCCGGTGAACTCGTCCTTCGCCGCCACCTCGCTGACCGGGATCAGCTTGATGCCGTCCTTGGTTCCGCCCGGCGCATGCACGAACAGGTTGCGGAAGTTTCCGGGGCCCTTGGCGCTCTTCAGTGCCGCGCGCAGTGCATCAACGTCTTCCTGCGTCTGCGTGGTGTCGGTCATATACAGGATGAACCCGGCGTGGGAGCCGTTGTTGTAGTACTTGCGGCGGAACAGCGTCGCCGACTCGTTCAGCAGCGCCGACTGCGTGGCACTGAGCCACTCCGGCAGGCCGTAGATCTCCTGATCAATGTCGGCCTCGCGTAGCTGGAAGACACTGTTCGGCTCGAAGGCGTGTTCCTGCCCCCAGGCCTGGACCTGGTAGAACTCGCCTTCCACCACACCACGTCGCATGTACTTGGCCAGGGGCGCGCGCAGCGCCAGGGTGTTGCCCAGGCGGGCGCGGCGCCGCTCCACATAGCCGGTACCGAAGGTGAGCCAGTCCAGCGCCAGTTGCTCAAAGGCTTCGCGCGAAAGCAGCCGATGCGGCACGAAGGTGCGCGCCAGCATGTTGCGCTTGAAGATCAACCCGGAAGCCAGGTAAGGGTTCGAGCGCGTGGTGCGCGCCAAACCTTCGAGCGACACCGGCGGCTCGTACCAGCGTCCGTTCTGCCAGCACTGTAGGTAGTCGTAGATGCCGCGCTGGTCGAGCACGGGCGTCGGATCTCCGAAGGTGAAGGCTTCGATGCCGGGCGGCGGCGCGGCCGCGGCAACTGGCGCGGTAGCGGGGGTAGTCATCAGCAGATCTCCATCTTGCCGGTGGCGGCCATGCGCCCTTCCAGCGGTTCGTTGTGCAGGGCGTGGAACAGCGCCCAGGCCAGGTCACCGTGTCCGGTTTCCTCAGTGCGCCCGGCGGTGTAGGTGTACTGGCGGCCACTGGCCGTCATGGTCTTGCGAATCGACATAAGCGCCTGCGCAAGGTCCGTCCAGCCGGCGTCGAACTCCAGCCGGCCGTTGTGGATCACGTCGAATGCCTTCAACACCAGCCGCGTCTTGACCTCGGGCGAGTAGCTGAAGGTGGTCACGGCGGGGAAGAACTGCTTGACCAGCTGCGCCACACCGGTGCCCATGCCGGTGGTATCGATGCCGATGTAGGTCACCCAGTACCGCTGGGTGATCTTGCGGATGAACTCGGCCTGCTCGGCGAACTTCATGCCACGGAACTGGTGCCGCTCCAGCACGCGAAACTTGCCGCCCTCCACCAGCGGCGGTGCCACCACGACCAGGCCGGCCGTGTCTCCGCTCTCGGCCGGGTCGTAGCCGATCCACACGGCGCGATCGCCGTAGGGGCGCTGGGCAAAGGGCTTGTACTCCCCGCCCCACTCCACCCAGCTGTCGATCATGCACGGCTGCAGCACCGCCAGCGGAAAGATGCTCGCGCCGTCGTCCACGAACTCGCACATCAGCAGGTTGGCGAAGGCCTCCGCGCTGTACTCCTCGCGCAGCTCCTCCACGTCGAACAGCTCACAACCGCGGCGCGCCGCGTCCATGATCGTGACGATCTGGCGCCAGACGCGGTCTTCGCACGCCCGGCCGCGCGCCAGCGCGTCGTGGCTAACATCAAGCTTGATCCGCTCGCTGGCGGGCCGGCCACGGTTGCGGCGCTCGCCCGTCCAGAACGAATAGGCCTCATGGGCCATGCTGGACGGGGTGCTGAAGTAGGTCTTGCGATACTTCTTCTGCATCGCCATGCCGCTGGCGACCTTGTTCAGCTCATCAAAGCCGTAGGTCCAGAAGAACTCGTCAAAGTAGAAGTTGCCGTGGTAGCCCTGGGCCGTGCGCGCATTGGTGCCCAGGAAGAACAGCTCGGCGCCGTTGGCCAGAACGATCCCGTTGTCGCCGCCGGATAGCTTCTCGTCAAGGACTTCGCGCACGAAGGCCTGCATGTAGCCGCGGAAGATGTGCGCCTGGGCCTTGGAGGCGGACAGGAAGATCTGATTGCGTCCGGTGGTGAGCGCATCGATCAGCGCCTCCCGGGCGAAGTAGAAGGTGGCGCCGATTTGGCGCGACTTCAGGATGGCGCGGGTGCGTTGGTTGCCGGCGCGGTGCCAATCGCGCTGGTAATCAAAGCAGCCTTCCTGGAAGGCGTCGACCAGCTTTTCGACCTGCTCTTCGGAGAAGTCGTTGCGACGCTGCGCCTTGCGCGGGCCCGCATTGCGGTTGGCTACGTTGGGATTGAGGTCGCCCTCGTTGCCGCCACCCTGGTAACGCTGGATGCGTGCCTGTCGCTCCAACTGCCGGTGCAGTAGGTCGATTTCCTTGTAATCGCCGCCGGTCTTTTCCGGCTTCATGATCAGGATCGTCAGGCGCGCTTCCAGCGCGCCGCCGATCCGTTCGATGTTGTCAGCGCGGTCCCACTCGTCACGCGCCTTCCAGCTGTGTATCGTCTTCTCCTTCTCGCCGGTTGCCTCGGCGATCTCGCACACCCGCCAGCCCATCCAGTACAGGAACTTGGCCTGCCGGCGAGGATCGAGGGGAAGCTTTTCGGCAACGGCGGTCATGTTGAATAGGCTGACTTCCGCCCCGCCATCTCAGTAGTTCACACGCACGTAACCGCCTGACTTACAAGGCGGCTTCGTTGCTGCGCGTTTCGCGCGACTCGACCATGGACCCATCACCTCAACAACGCGCCCAGCGCGGGGGATCCATGAAGAAGAAGTTCAAGTCCAACTGGTTCCGCGTGGCCGTCGAAGGCGCCACCACCGACGGCCGTGCCATCGAACGCAAGCAGATCGAGGACATGGCGGCCACCTACAGCCAGGACACCTACGGCGCCCGGGTGTGGATGGAGCACTACCGCAGCATGCTGCCGGACTCGCCCTTCCGCGCCTACGGCGACGTGACTGCGCTCAAGGCCGAGGAAGTGACCATCGCCGGCGAGAAGAAGCTGGCGCTGTTCGCGCAGATCGCCCCGACCAACGACCTGATCAAGATCGTCAATGGGCTCAAGCAGAAGATCTTCACCAGCATCGAGATCACGCCGAAGTTCGCCGACTCGGGCCGCGCCTACCTGACCGGGCTGGCGGTGACCGATTCGCCGGCGAGCCTGGGCACTTCGATTCTAGCGTTCGCGGCGCAGAACCCCGAGGCGAATCCGCTGGCCGATCGCAAGCAGGCCAAGGACAACCTCTTCACCGTCGCCGCCGAGACCAACCTGGAATTCACGGCTGAAGACGACACCCCGCCGCCGGGCGCCAAGCTGCTTTCGCGGATCCGCAAGCTGTTGGGCACCGAACCCGAGGCCAAGTCGGAACCGGAGAGCGATACCGACTTCTCCGCGATCGGCGAGATCGTCACCGAGCTGGCACAGGGCCAGGTCGACCAGGGCGTGCAGTTCGCCGCACTGACCAAAGCCCAATCCATTGCCGACACGGCGCTGGCCAAGCTGACCGAGGAATTCAACGCCCTGCGCACCCAGCTTTCCCAGCAGGCTGATCCGGCCCAGCCCACGCGCCCGGCCGTCACCGGCAACGACGCCACCCTCCTCACCGACTGCTGACCGGCTCCGCGCCGGCCGTACCCGCACGCCCGTTTCCCTCTCTTTCGGAGCACCCATGCGTAACGACACCCGCCTGAAGTTCAACCACCTGATGGAGCAGATCGCCAAGATCAATGGCGTGGGCTCGGCAGCCGTCTCCTTCTCGGTCGATCCGACCACCCAGCAGAAGCTGGAAACCCGCATGCAGGAGTCCAGCGACTTCCTGGGCAAGGTCAACGTGATCGGCGTTGATGAGCTGACCGGCGAGAAGGTGGGCGTCGGCGTATCCAGCACGATCGCCAGCCGCACCGACACCAGCGGCGCCGGCGTGCGTCAGCCGCGCAACGTGGCTTCGCTGGACAGCAACAAGTACCTGTGCCAGCACACCGACTTCGATACGGCCATTCCCTACGCCCTGCTGGATGCCTGGGCCAAGTTCCCGGAGTTCCAGACCAAGATCCGCGACGCGATCATCCAGCGCCAGGCGCTTGATCGCATCATGGTCGGCTTCAATGGCACCAGCGCCGCCGCCAACACCAACCGCGATACCAACCCGCTGCTGCAGGATGTCAACAAGGGCTGGCTGCAGCAGTATCGCGAGAACGCCCCGCAGCGTGTGCTGGCCACGGGCAAGACCGCAGGCAAGGTGGTGATCGGCGCCGACGGCGACTACGCCAACCTCGATGCCCTGGTGTACGACGTCGTCAGCAACCTGATCGACCCGTGGCACCGCCGCGACCCGGGCCTGGTGGTGATCCTCGGCCGCGACCTGATGCACGACAAGTACTTCCCGCTGGTGAACAAGGATCAGCCGGCCACCGAGAAGCTGGCCACCGATCTGATCCTCAGCCAGAAGCGCGTGGGCGGCCTGCAGGCGGCCGAGGTGCCGTACGTGCCGGACGGCGCGCTGCTGGTCACCTCGCTGTCGAACCTGTCGCTGTACTACCAGCTGGGCGGCCGCCGCCGCTACATCAAGGAGGCCCCGGAGAAGAACCGCATCGAGAACTACGAGTCGTCCAACGACGCCTACGTGGTCGAGGACTACGGCTTGGGCTGCGTGGTCGAAAAGATCGAGTTCGCGGCCTGATCGCCATGGCCGACTCTCCCGCCAAGCGCCACCACAGCCGCGTACTCGCGGCTCTGGAGGCCGAGAAGCGCGCCCCCGGTCAACTGATGGCCGGGGCCACCTCCTATGAAGCGCAGATGGCCGAGCTGCACTCGGATCGGCTGCACCTGAAGCAAGTGCAGAGCGAGGAAGGCAAGGCCGTGCTGAAGCGCCAGCTGCTGCCGAAGTACGACGCGTATCTGGACGGCGTGCTGCAGGCCGATTCTGGCGCCCAGGACGACATCGTCACCAACGCGATGGTTTGGCACATCGATGCCGGCAGCTACCAGCGCGGTCTGCAGCTGGCCGGCTACGTGCTGCGCCACAACCTCAAGCTGCCTGACCGGTTCCAGCGCACCACTGGGTGCCTGGTCGCCGAGGAGATCGCCGAGGCTGCCTTCAAGGTGCAGCGTGGCGGTGAGCAGTTCGACCTGGGCGTGGTCGCCCAGGCCATCGACCTGACTGCCGAGCACGATATGCCCGATGAGGTGCGCGCCAAGCTGCTGCTGGTGCAGGGCCGGGGCCTCATGGCAACGATCGGCGATGAGCCTGCGCCGGATCAGCACCTGGCCGCGTTGGTCGCCGTACAGAGCCTCCAGCGCGCCATCCAGCTGCACAGCGCGTGCGGCGGCAAGAAGGATCTGGAGCGCGCCGAGCGCGTCCTGAAGAAGTTCGGCGCCGAGCAGACGGACAGCAACACGTCCGAAGGCGAAGGCGCGTAACCGAGCGTCCCCGCGACCCGGCCGGCTCGGGGCTGATCCACAGCGTCTCTCTTCCGCTGTGGTGAAGCCCCGACCACCGGCCACTTTTTCGAGTGCCCCATGAGCGGTTTCATCGCCAACGCCAGTCCCACCAACGCGGCCACCATCGCCAACGCCCTGTTCTGGCCGGAGGTCGATCTCGACACGGTCCGCAAGCGCATGCGCCTGGACGGCAGCGTCACCGACGATCGGCTGCGCGAAGCCACCGTGGCGGCCATGTGGTTCGTCAACGATGCGCTGGCCACCTGGCGCGCGGGCCAACAGGCGGCCGGCTACGACTCGCTGGACGAAGTCCCGGGCCCGTCGATCGGCGGCGTGCCGCGCGGCGTTGCGCTGTACATGCGGGCGATTCATTGCGCGGTCGGGGCCGAGCTGGCCGAGCGCTACCGCTCGTTTGATGCCACCGACAGCGCCAACCAGCGCGCCGATGACCTGACCCCATCGATCACCGAACTGCGCCGCGACCTTGCCTGGGCGTTGAGCGATCTGCAGGCCCGCCCGCGCACCACGGTGGAGCTGATCTGATGCGGGTCTACGCACAGCAGGGCGACACGGTGGATCTGCTGTGCTGGCGCCATCTGGGCAGCACCACCGGCCTGGTCGAGAAGACCCTCGAACTCAACCCTGGCCTCGCTCAGCTCGGCCTGGTGCTGCCACACGGCACCGCCGTAGATCTGCCCGAAGTCTCCTCCACCACCAACGCGGCGGCAGTGGCCACCGTGCAGCTATGGGACTGACCTGATGACCGAACCCACCTCCGTATCGAGCGGCATTGTGATCGCCACCGGCGTGGGCATTGCTTCCATCCTTCCCGGCATCGATGGCGACGCGCTGATCGGTGCCTTCGCTGGTGCCACGTTGTTCGTGGTGTCGGCCGCCAAGCTGCCGCTGTGGTTGCGCCTGGTGTACCTGGCCATCAGCGTGATCGCGGGCTACCAGGGCGCCCCCGAGGCCTTGCGTTGGCTCCCACTCAAGTCCACCGGCGTGGCCGCCTTCCTGTGCGCGGCCTGCGCCATCACGTTGACCTTGGCCCTGATCGAGCGCGCCAAGGCCATCGACTTGTCCTCGATCATCCGCCGTGGAGGTCCGCCCAGTGCATAGCCTGGTCACCATCCTGACGCTGGTGGCGTGCGTCGCCATCTGCGTGCGCCTGCTCACCTATCACCGTCCAGCCGACGCGCGGCACCGCCATGGCGCCAGCTGGTGCGCGTGGCTGCTGATCGCCAGCACCGGCGGCCAGGCGCTGCACATCCTCCTCGCCGGCGCCGCCGCCCAGGTCACCGCCTGGAACCTGGGTGTGCTGATCGTCCTCGCCGTCCTGACCTACCGCGCTCGCGGCAACGTCGCCCGCCTCATGAGGTTCAACTGATGCTGTTCACCGCCGATGAACTGGCCCGGATCATGCGCTGCCCGGCGGCGCGCGCCGTCCGCTGGCACCCGCACCTGGTCACCGCTGCCGGCCGCTTTGGGATCTCAACCCGCCGACGAGCCGCGCACTGGCTGGCGCAGGTGGGACACGAAAGCCTCAGCCTCTCGCGCGTGGAGGAGAGCCTTAGCTACAGCCGCGAGCGGTTGCTTGAGGTCTTCGGCAATGAGGTCTCGCCGGCGCAGGCCGGTCGCTTCGTGCATAACCCCGCTGCATTGGGCAACCACGTCTACGCCTTCCAGAACGGCAATGGCAGCGAGGCCAGCGGCGACGGCTTCCTGTTCCGCGGCCGCGGTCCAATGCAACACACCGGCCGCGGCAACTACCGCCACATGGGCAAGCTGATCGGCTTGCCCCTGGAAGAGCAGCCCGCGCTGCTGATCGAGCTGGAGGCCGGCGCGCTGGCAGCGGCCGCCTTCTGGCAGGACGTGGGCTGCAACCAGCTGGCTGACACGAGCGATGTGCTCGGCGTTGGCCGCAAGATCAACCTCGGCACGCTGCGCACCACGCGCCTGCCCAACGGCCACGCAGACCGCGTTGCGCGCACCAAGCTGGCGCTCCAAGTGCTGGAGGTGCGTTGATGCCCTCCCCTCGCGTAATCGCCCTGATCATCGTCCTGGTGCTGCTGGCGGCCATCGGCTATGGCGCCGTGTGGCAGGAGCACCGGATCAACGTCGCGCAGCAGGAGCGTGACAACGCGCAGGCCCAGCTGCGGGACGCCCGGGCCATCGCCGGCAGCGCGAAGATCACCACCCAAGTGGTGACGCAGTACGTCGATCGCGTGCAGGTCGTGCGCGAGGTCGGCGCCACCATCACCAAAGAGGTTCCTGTCTATGTCACTGCGAGAGCTGACGCTGCTTGCCCTGTCCCTGTCGGCTTTGTGCGGCTGCACGACGCAGCCGCCGAAGGCCATGTTCCCGAGCCGACCGCCGGAGATCCTGATGCGCCAGCCCCAGGGCTTGCGCTCTCTGCCGTCGCCGACACCGTCGCCGACAACTACACCACCTGCCACGCCAACGCCGAGCAGCTGATCGCCCTGCAGGCCTGGGTGCGGCAACACTCGCCGCCGGAGCCTTCGCCGTGAGGAAGCCGGCCGCACTGCGCGCGCACCTGGTGGCCGCCATGCCCGACCTGGCGCGTGATGCCGACCGCCTGCTGGTATTCGTGGATGCCGGCTCGATCGTGTCCACCTTTGCGCCCGGCGAATCGTTCCAGTACAGCTACACGCTGAACCTCATCGTCACCGACATGGCCGAGGATCCGGACCGGTTGATGCTCCGCTTGTCGGAGTGGATCCGCATCGAGCAACCGGATCTGATGGCCAACCCCGCCCGGCGCGAGGAGATCCGCTTCGAGGTGGATGTGCTGGCCAACGACAAGTTCGACGTGTCCATCAAGTTTCCGGCAACGGAACGGGTCATCGTTACGCGGGACGAAGAAGGCAAGGCGCAGTTCGCCAACCCACCCGAGCCCCAGATCGCGGCCGACTGGATCCCCACCGGTGGATGACCTGGCCGCCCTTGAGGCCTGGGCCGCGCCGCTGCTGCGCCGCCTTGAGCCTGGCGAGCGCCGCCGCCTGGCGCGCACTGTGGGCACCGCCCTACGCCGCTCGCAGACGCAGCGCATCGCCCGTCAGCAGAATCCCGATGGAACGCCCTATGCGCCGCGCAAGCAGCAGCTGCGCAGCAAGACCGGGCGCATCCGGCGGCTGAAGATGTTCGTCAAGTTGCGGCAGGCCAAGTACTTCAAAGTCACGGCCACTGACCAGGCGGTATCGGTGGGTTTCACTGGCCGCGTCGGGCGCATCGCCCGCGTGCACCAGGAGGGCATGATGGATTCGGTTCGCCCAGGTGGACCCCGCACGCGGTACGAGGAGCGCGTTCTGATCGGGTTTACCGCTGCTGACCGGGAGCTGGTCAAGCAGCTGTTGCTCACTCATCTGACTTGAGGCGCGCATCAGTGGCGCGCATGCGACAGACGGGACCGGCTCGACGGCATCCGCTGGCACAGTGGGAATATTCCCTACACGCTGCGAGTCATTCCCCGACAACTGCTACGTCACTGCGACTGCTACAGTTCCGCGCGAAACCGAACATGGAGTTCGGTACAGGGGACACCATGTCTGTAAACACTGTTGCCGCGCCGTCAGCCGCTCCGAAGGCCGCGTGGATTTGCCTGGCCATCGCGTGGGTTTGCTTTGTCCTGCCCATCCCAGGTATCGGCCTCTTCGTCGGTTGGCCGCTCAACCTGGTGGCCTTCATTCTTGCCATCGTCGCCATGGCCAAGCGCGGCACCACCGCCGGCCTGTGGCAGTTGCTGGCATCGCTCATCGTGTCGCCGGTCGTCTACCTCATCGGCCTGGGAATCATGGCCGGCGTCGGCGGAATGGCGGCTCAGAACGCCAGCACGAACGCAGCAGCCCGCCAGCCGGCAGCAGCAGCGACCACTGCCGAGGTTGCGACTACCCAGCAGCAGCCCATTGAAGTTGGCGCGCGCCAGCTCCACGCGGCCTATGGCGCGAACGAAGTTGCCGCCGATCAACAGTTCAAGGGCAAGCCGCTGCTGGTAACCGGTACGGTGGAAGCTATTGATTCGGGCTTCGGCGACGAACCCGACGTTCGCCTGTCCGCCGGCGACTTCGCCTTCGTTCTCGTCAAGGGCCTGCCTGCATCGAAGGCGGCCACCTTGTCGAAGGGACAGCAGCTCAAGGTGTTGTGCACCGGCGGCGGCGAGGTGATTGGATCACCTGTTCTTGAGGATTGCGCCGTCCAGTAAGGCAGCGGTGCCGCCTACCAGCCGGCAATCTTGAACGCTGAAGGCCGAAGAGGGCACCCGAAGGGGTGCCCTTTTTTGTAGCCGTGCTTGCAACGTGCCGCCCACGACAGCCGGCGAAGTGAATGGAGCGAGGCTAAGGCGGTCGCCCCGATTCCCTTTGCCATGGCCTCTTTCACTGCGGTTGACCTGTCCAAGCTGCAGGCGCCAGACCTCATCGATGAGCTGGACTTCGAGGCCATCTTCGCCCAGGCGATGACCCAGCTTGTCAACCTGATTCCAGAGTTCACCGCGCTGGTGGAGTCCGACCCGGTCTACAAACTGGTGCAGCTGTTCTGCGCGCGAGAACTGGCACTTCGCCAGACCATCAACGACAAGGCGCGCCAGTGCATGCTGGCTTTCGCAACCGGCACCAACCTGGATCACATCGGCGCGCTGTTCGGCGTCACCCGTCTGACGCTGGATCCTGGCAACGCTGACCAGGGCATTGCGCCGACGCTGGAGCCCGACGTGGACCTGCGCCGCCGCATCCAGCTCGCGCCGGAAGGCTTCAGCGTGGCCGGGCCGGAGGGCGCCTACATCTTCCACGCACTGAGCGCGCACCCCGACGTGCTCGACGCCAGTGCAACCAGCCCGACGCCGGGCGATGTCGTGGTGACCATTCTCTCGCGGCAGGGCGACGGTGCTGCCGGCGCCGCGGTGATCGAGGCGGTGACCAATGCGCTGCGCGACGACGATGTGCGCCCGCTCACGGATGCTGTGACGGTGCAGAGCGCGCAGATAGTGCCCTTCGAGATCCACGCTCGGGTGTATACGTTTGCCGGCCCGGACTCGGCAGTCGTGATGGCCGAAGCCATGCGCCGCCTCAATGCCTATCTGGCCGAATCCCACCGCATCGGCCGCGACGTGCCCGAATCGGCGATCAAGGCGATGCTGTTTGCAGACGGCGTGCAGCGCGTGGAGCTGGACGCGCCGGCCGGCGACGTGGTCATCAGCCGCACCCAGGCGCCGTTCTGCACGCTGATCGACGTGGAGCACGCCGGCGTCGATGAATAACGGCCTGCCGCCCAATTCCACTGCGCTTGAGCTGGCACTGGCTGCGCTCACCACGCGCCTGGAGGCCATCCCTACGCCGCTGCCCGACCTGTGGGACGCCGACGCCTGTCCGGCCGACCAACTGCCGTGGATGGCCTGGACGCTCTCCCTGGACGACTGGCAGCCCACGTGGAGCGAGCCGGTCAAGCGCCAGCGCGTGCGCAGCGCCATTGCGATCCAGCGGCGCAAGGGAACGGCCAACAGCGTGCGCATGGTGGTGCAGTCCTTTGGCGGGGCGGTGGCCATCCGCGAGTGGTGGCAGACCGAGCCGCGCGGGCTGCCGCACACCTTCGATCTGTCGTTGACCCTCACCGGTGCCGACGGCCAGACCGCCAGCGCCCGTTTCGTCAACGAGGTCATTGCCGAGGTCGAGCGCACCAAGCCTGTGCGATCCCACTTCACCTTCACTCAAGGCTTCCAAGCAGAGGCGCGCGTGGGCGTGTTGGCCGTCGCACGGCCAGCGGTCTACCGCCGCCTGCTGATGGAAGCCCAATAACTGGACCTGCCCATGCCCGGACTGAAGCTCCAAGTCACCAACGCCGGCCGCGCTGCCCTGGTCAACGCGCCCAACACGGGCACCAATGCCGTGCTCGTCAGCCACGTCGGCGTCGCCACCGCACCGTTCACCGTGTCGGCCGCGCTCACCACTCTTCCGAGCGAGCTGAAGCGCCTGGCGACGGTGGGCGGCACCATTGCCGCCGATGACACCATCCATGTCTCCGTGCGCGACGAGTCCACGTCCGCCTACGACTGTTACGGCTTCGGGCTCTACCTGGCGGACGGGACGCTGTTCGCCGTCTACAGCCAACCCGAGCTGCTGCTCGGCAAGGCGGCCGGCGCGATGATGCTGCTGGCGCTGGACGCAGTGTTCGCCGATATCGACGTGCAGCAGATCACCTTCGGTGCAACCAACTTTATCGATCCGGCGGCCACCACGGAGCTGCCGGGCGTGGTGGAGCTGGCAACGGAGACCGAAGCTACCGAGGGCACCGACAAAATCCGCGCGATCACCGCGTGGCTGTTGAAGAAAGTGCTCGATGCCCGGCTCGGTGCTGCGGCGCCGTCGAATTTCGTGAAGTCGCTGCTGGGTCTGGGCACCGCGGCGCTGTTCCGCGCAGCGCTGGAGCTGAAGGGCGCCGCACTGAAGGATGAGGGGGCCAACAACGGCCTGGACGCGGACAAGCTCGATGGCCAGCACGGCGCCTGGTACCGCGAGTGGGCCAACCTGACCGGCGTTCCTTCTACCGCGATTTCCTGGCCGACCTGGGATCAGGTGCAACTCAAGCCGGCGACCTTCCCGCCCTCTCCGCACCCGCACCCGGAGTACGTCGCCAAGTCCGGCGACACGATGACGGGATCGCTGTATGCCCCGGCATTCTGGGCGAAGGCTGCGAACGGCATGATCGTGCTGCGCGATAGTGGCAGCGGCGCTCCCGCTATTGACGCGGTGAACGCCAACAATTCGGCTTTTGCGACCATGTTTTTTACTGCAACGGGGTACTCCTTCCGTGGCGGAGTCGCAAACTTTGATGCCGGCGTCAGCACCTCCGGCACCGTACTCGGGGACGCGGCAGGCTCGGGAGCTGTCGCGGCATTCCAGATTGGCAACGACTCCGCGCTGTGGGATATCAACGTCGGTAATGCGGCTGGACTTCGTGGCCTCGGCAACCCCGCCTTAGGCGCCCTGTACTTCGGCAACGGCAACCAGGTGTATTACGGCACGTCTGGGTCTACGCCGACAATTTCGGGCAACGGCGTCCAGAACCAGCACCAAACCAACGTGGCTGGTGGCGGCCCGCATTACCAGTATTGGGACAGCCAGCACATCGCCTATTACAAGCGAGCCGGTGTCTACGGGTTCTATTGGCGCAAGAACAACACCGGCTCGCCGAACGGGCCCGGCGAAGTCGAGCTGATGAACCTCAGCGACGCCGGCAAGCTCTGGACCCTAAGCGGCTATGGCTGGGGCTCCTCGCGCAAGCTCAAGGACATTATCGGCGCCTCACCCTACGGTCTGACTGAGGTTGAGCAAATGTCCGTCCATCTTGGCCGCTACAAGCCTGCCTACAACCCCGATGGGCGTGTGCGGTTGTTTCTGGACGCAGAGCAGCTGCTGGAAATGATGCCCGAGACCGTAGATGCAGAAGGCGTCGCGTTCAACGGGGAGCAAGTCCCCGGCGTGCAGTTCGACCAGCTTTTGCCCGTTGCATTTAACGCCATCAAGCAGCTCTCCCACATCGTGCGCGACCTCCAGGCTGAAGTAGCTGAGCTGCGCACCATTCACTGAACCAAGCGAGGATTCCATGGACACCAACTCCCGCATCCGCAATCTAGCGCCCGGCGTCGATGTTGAACGCATCGCTGTCGAGTCGCACTTCTTCTACGACCCACTGACCGGCAACGCCAACGTGGTGTTTCAGGGTATGGAGTTCCTGATTCTTGATGGCGCGGTCAACAAGATGCTCGACGGGCGCGAGCCACTGACCACGACTTCGGATGAGATCGCCGTGCGCCAATTTGCGGCCGGGCTCTCGGACCCGGTGACCGGCCAGGATCTGTCCAACATCAGCGCTGCCGGCATCGTGATCTACCTCAAGGCGGTCTACGACACCTTGCACAACGAGCGCGCTGCAGCCGAAGCCGCCGCGCAGGCCACGTGGCAAGCCACCGTGCCGACGGCGCCGGGAACCGGCCAGGAGTAAGCCATGCCCAGCGGCTACGCCAATCCTGCCGGCACGGACCTTGACGACGTCTTCGACGCCTACGTGCAGGGCGACAAGGCGATCGCCACGGGCTACTACACCAGCGACGGCAACGACCTCAACCAGCGGTACGCGCCGCTGATCTTCGGCACAAAGGCCGCCGACGTCGGCTATTCCGACAACTCCGGGACCGACGTGAGCAACCGTTTTGCCGCCAAAGGCACGGCGCAGTACAGCCTGGCGTTCCACGGCAAGTCCTATTACACCGGCCGCGAGGCACTAACCAATCAGCAAGGCAACATCTCGGCCATAGTGACGTTCGGACTCAGTCCCGACGGCAGCTGGTCGATTGGCGCTGACACGGGCAGTCCAGTCACGGGCACTTGGTTGCCTGCAGGTCGCGCGGCCTCCGAGTACAGCGTGCAGCTGGTCGCCAGTGGAATGAGCAGGGCAGTCTTCGGCACAACGGCGCCGTCCTATGTCAGCTGTTCGGTGGCGCAGTCCTGCAGCGTAACGGCCACCGTGCGCGCCGCCAGCGTTGACCAGATCGATGAAACGGTGACTGTCACCGTTCACCTGCGCGACAGTGCTGGGGTGGTCAGCACGTCAACGTTCAATGCCCGTGTGTTTGCTCATGGTTGGGTGTAGCGCCAGCGTAGCGCTCCGCCCTACACGATGACTTGCGTGCTCGCTCGCACGCGCGCGAGGACCATGGACACATGGCCTCGCCCGACCACGCCCGCAACCTCTCCAACCTGATCCGCCTCGGCACCATTGCCGAGGTGGATCTGCAGGCGCGCCTGTGTCGCGTCCAGTCCGGCGAGCTGCAGACCGACTTCCTGCCGTGGCTGGTGCCGGCCGCCGGCGCCCTGATCGTTTGGGCAGCGCCGACCGTGGGCGAGCAAGTCCTGGTCCTGTCGCCGGACGGGGAGACCATGGGCGGCGTGGTGCTACGCGGGCTCTACTCCGATGCCTTTCCGGCGCCCGGCACCGGCGCCGACCTGACCCTGGTGCAGTTCGGTGACGGCGCGGTGGTCAGCTACGACGCCGCTGCGCACCAACTGCTGGCCACCCTGCCCGCCGGTGGCAAGGCCGAGGTCACCGCCGACGGCGGCGTCACCATCAATGGCCCGCTCACCGTCAACGGCGAGACGGTGATCAATGGCAAGACCACGGTCAACGACGACGCGCATATCACCGGCACAGCCACGGCCGACACCGACGTGCTCGGCGGCGGCATCAGCCTGAAGAACCACAAGACCACTGGCGTCACGCCTGGCACGGGCTTGTCGAGCGTGCCGGCATGAGGGGCATGGACGCGACCACCGGCAAGTGGATTGAGAGCGATGCGCACCTGGCCCAGTCGATCGCGCAGATCCTCACCACGCCGCTGAGTACGCGCGTGCAGCGTCGCGACTTCGGCTCGCTACTGCCGGAGCTGATCGACCAACCGTTCAACGACGCCACCCGCGTGCGTCTGTATGGCGCCACGGCCACCGCGCTGCAGCGCTGGGAACCACGGCTGGCGCTCAAGCGCGTGGGCCTGGTGCGCGGCGAGGTGCCCGGTTCCTTCGTGCTGACCATCGAAGGTCAGCGCACCGACGTTGCGCCGGCCAACGCGCACACCCGCCTGACCATTCCCCTCCGCTTCCGCTCGTCCTGACCGAGGAATCTGCATGCCCACCACCACTTACCACCATGGCGTTCGCGTTGTCGAAGTCAGCGCCGGTACCCGCGCCATCCGCACCGTCGCTACCGCTGTCCTCGGCCTGGTCGCCACTGCCACCGATGCCGACCCGCTTGTCTTCCCGCTCAACAAAGCCGTGCTGATCACCGATGTGCTCGGTGCCATTGAGAAGGCCGGCGTGGACGGCACCCTGCGCAAGGCACTGCAGGGCATCGCCAGCCAGTGCAACCCCGTCGCCGTCGTCGTGCGCGTGGCCGAAGGCGCCGATGAGGCGGCCACCACCACCAACGTCATCGGTGAGGCGGCCTCCAGCGGCTACACCGGCGTGCAGGCGCTACTCGCCGCCCAGGCACAGCTGGGCGTGCGTCCGCGCATCCTCGGCGCCCCCGGCCTGGATACCCAACCGGTGGTGGTGGCACTGGCGGCCGTGGCCAAGAAGCTGCGCGCAATGGTCTACGCTCGCGCCGTGGGCGATAGCACCACCGAAGTGATCACCTACCGGGGCCAGTTCTCCGACCGCGAGATCATGCTGATCTGGCCGGACTTCACCAGCTGGGACACTACCGCCAGCGCCACGGCTGAGATCTACGCCACCGCCTGCGCGATGGGCCTGCGGGCGCAGATCGACCAGCAGCAGGGCTGGCACAAGAGCCTGTCCAACGTTGCCGTGGGCGGCGTAACGGGTATCTCGCACGACGTGCACTGGGATCTGCAGAACCCCAACACCGATGCCGGCGTGCTCAACGAAGGCGACGTCACCACGTTGATCAATTTCAACGGCTATCGCTTCTGGGGCTCGCGCACCTGCGCCGAGGACACCAACTTCGAGTTCGAGACCGCCACGCGCACCGCGCAGATTCTGGCTGACACCATCGCCGAAGGCGTGGCTTTCTACGTGGACAAGCCGATGCATCCCTCGCTGGTCAAAGACCTGCTGGAGACCATCAACGGGAAGTTCCGAGACCTCAAGGCGGGCGGCTACATCATCGACGCAGAGGCGTACTACGACGCCACGCAGAACAGCTCCCAGACGCTGTCGTTGGGCGAACTGCAGATCAACTACGACTACACCCCGGTGCCGCCGCTGGAGAACCTGCAGCTCAACCAGAAGATCACCAGCAGCTACCTGGACGACTTCGCCGACCGCATCACCGCCTAACGGCCGCGGCGCGCCCAACCAGGCGCGCCCCCGCCCTTGCCCTAATCCACGGAGAACGAAATGGCTCTGCCCAAGAAGCTCAAGCACTTCAATATGTTCGGCGACGGCGTCAGCTGGCTCGGTCAAGCGGTCGAGATCAAGCTGCCGGTGCTCTCGCGCAAGATGGAGGAATACCGCGCCGCCGGCATGAACGGCCCTATCAGTCTGGACTTCGGCCAGGAAGCCCTGGAGCTGGAAACCAAATTCGGCGGCCCGATGCGCGATGTGCTCAACCAGTACGGCGTCACCACCCACAACGGCGTGATGTTGCGCTTTGCCGGTAGCTACCAGACCGAAGACACCGCGCAGGTCGATGCGGTGGAGGTGATCGTGCGCGGTCGCCACAAAGAGATCGACATGGGCACGGCCAAGAGCGGTGACGACACCGAGTTCACCGTTAAGTCGGCGCTGAGCTACTACAAGCTGACCATCAACGGCGTAACGGTGATTGAGATCGACTTCATCGGCATGAAGGAAATCGTCAACGGCGTCGATCGCCTGGCCGAACACCGCGCCGCCATCGGTGCATAGGCCGCCGCCGGCACGCAACCCACCGGCCCGGGTCGATCCCGGGCCCCACATTTCCGCGAGAGAGCACCCTATGTCCGCCAAGACCCCGATCTTTTCCAACCCCGTCGCGCTCGAAGAGCCCATCGTTCGCGGCGAGCAGACCATCGACAGCGTGCAGGTGCGCAAGCCCGGCGCCGGCGAGCTGCGCGGCACCAAGCTGACCGACCTGCTGCAGATGGACGTGGCCGCACTGCAGCTGGTGCTTCCGCGCGTGACGCAGCCCATGTTGACCGGGCCGGACATTGCCAAGCTCGAACCGGCCGATCTGCTCGCGCTGGGAGGCGAGCTGGTCAATTTTTTGTTGCCGAGGTCGGAGCGGGCGATCGCCTCCCCGACTGCGTAGAAGATGCGATGGCCGATATCGCGGTCATCTTTCACTGGCCACCGTCCGCCATGGACGACTGGTCAATCCAAGAACTGGCGGCGTGGCGCGAACGTGCCCGCCTCCGTAGCGGAGCCGAGTGATGCTACAGTCCGCCCATGGCCATCATCGCCACATTGGTTGCCCTCGCCATCCTCGTCAGCATCGTGCTGGCAGCCATCGCCCTGGGCGGGCTGTTCTCGCGCGGCGCACGCAGGATGTTCGGCACCCGCGACTGACCCATGAGGCCGCCTGATGGCGGCCTCCGACAATCTGCGCCTGCAGGTCATCCTGTCGGCCGTCGATCGAGTCACCGGTCCCTTCAAAAAGATCATGAGCGGCAGCAAGGGCGTGGCCGGCGCCCTGCGCCAGCAACGTGATGCCCTGCGCCAGCTCAACGCCCAGCAGCGCGACGTGGGCGCCTATCGCGAGCAGGTAGGCCTGGCGCGCCAGGCCAAGGCCGCGATGGATAGCCAGCGCCAGGCCGTGCGAACGCTGGCCCAGCAGCTTAAGGCGACCGACGCTCCTAGCCAGAAGCTGACGGCCGACTTTGACCGCGCGGTGCGCGTGGCGCGCGAGCTGAAGGTGGCCCACGGCCAACAGGAAGCGGCGCTTCAGCGCGTGCGCACGCGCCTGGAAGCGGCCGGCGTCAGCACGCGAGACCTGGTGTCCCATGAGCGCCGCCTGCGCACCGAGATCACCGCCACCACCTCGGCGATGCAGGCAAGCCAGGCGCGGCTGGCCAAGCTCGATGCGGCCCAGCGCCGCGCCGGCAAGATGCACAGCGCCGGTATGTCCGCTGCAGCACACGGTGCCGGTGCCCTGTTCGTTGGCCAGCGCGCTCTGCGCGCCGAGGCGTTGCCCGTTGGCCAGGCCATGGAGTTTGAGTCGGCCATGGCCGATGTGCGCAAGGTGGTCAATTTCGACACCCCGCAGCAGTTCAAGCAGATGGGCACGGACATCGAGAACCTGTCGATGCGCTTGCCGCTGCTGCCCACGGAGATCGCGCAGATCGTCGCCGCCGCCGGCCAGGCCAATATCCCTCGCCAGGAGCTGGTCCGCTTCGCTGAGGACGCTGCGAAGATGGCGGTGGCCTTCGACAGCACCGCCGAGGAATCGGGCCAGACCATGGCCACCTGGCGCACCGCCTTCCGCATGACTCAGGACGGCGTCACCGGCCTGGCCGACAAGATCAACTACCTGGGCAACACCGGCCCGGCCAACGTCAACAAGATCACCGACGTGGTCAACCGAATTGGCGCGCTGGGCGAGGTCGCCGGCCTGCAGTCCGGGCCGCTGGCCGCGCTCGGTGCCACCGTCGCCGGCATGGGCATCGAGTCGGAAGTCTCGGCGACCGGCATCAAGAACCTGCTGTTGACGCTGGCATCGGGCGATGCGGCCACCAAGCGGCAACGCCAAGCGTTCGAGGATCTAGGCCTGGATGCCGGCAAGATGGCCAAGCTGATGCAGAGCGATGCCAACGGCGCGATCCTCAAGGTGCTGCAAAGCCTGCGCAAGCTGCCCAAGGCCTCGCAGGCGGCGACGATGACCCAGCTGTTCGGGCGCGAATCGATCGGTGCGATCGCACCGCTGCTGACCAACCTGGAGCTGCTGGAGACCAACTTCCGCAAGGTCAGTGACGCCCAGATCTACGGCGGCTCGATGGCGGCCGAATACGCCTCGCGCGTGGCCACCTCTACCAACGCGCTGCAGCTGGCCAAGAACACGGCTGTGGTGCTGTCGCAGTCGATCGGCGCCACGCTCCTGCCGGACTTCAACGCCCTGGCGCGGCGCGTGGCCGGCGTCGTGGTGCAGATGACCGAGTGGATCCGTGCCAACCCGGAGTTGGTGGCCACGCTCGCCAAGCTGGTGGTCGGCGGCACAGCGCTGGTCACGGTACTGGGCGGCTTGCTCATCGCCGGCGGCACTGCGGCGATGGCGATCTCGCAGATCCACAACGCCGTGGCGCTACTGAGCGGCGGCCAAGGGCTCGGTGGCCTGTTCGGCCAGGTAATGAGCCTGGCCGGCCGCGCGTTCCCGATGCTGCTCAACGTGGGCCGGGCGTTGCTGCCGCTGCTGGGCGGCATCAGCTTGCCAGTGCTGGCCATCGGCGCGGCGGTGGCCGTTGTCGCCGCCCTGGTGTGGAAGTACTGGGGGCCGATCAAGGCGTTCATGGCTGGCATTTGGCAGGGCCTGCAGGACGCCTTCGGCCCGGTCCTGGCTGAGCTGCGCACGGCGCTGGCGCCGCTGGCGCCGCTGTGGGACACGATCTCCGGGGCGATGGGCAAGGCTTGGGAGTGGGTCAAGCAGCTGTTCGCCCCTTTCCAAGCCACCAGCGAGCAGCTGCAGGGCGCCACCGACGCCGGCCGCGGCTTCGGTCAGATCCTCGGCTCGGTGCTGGTGGTGCAACTGCAGCTGGCGGTGAAGGCCATCGGCTGGCTCGTCAACGCCTTCGTGGCCGTCCTGCCGACGATCAAGGCCGTGCTCGGCGGTGTTTGGCAGTACGTGCAAGGCATCTGGTCGCTGATCGTGGGCGTCTTCACCCTCAATGGTGACCGGATCCGCGAGGGCCTGGGCCAGCTGTGGAACGGCATCAACGGCATTCTCGGTGGCTGGCCAGCGCGCCTGCTGCAGGCCGGCGTGGCGATGATCGATGGTTTGGTCAACGGCATCCGGTCGCGCATCGGCGCCGCCGGCGCGGCCATCGCCGGCGTCGGCAGCACCGTGATCGGCCAGTTCAAGTCACTGCTCGGCATTCATAGCCCCTCGCGCGTGTTCGCCCAACTCGGCGGCTACACGATCGAAGGCCTCACCCAGGGTGTGCAGCGCGCACAGGGCGGGCCTGTGGCCGCCGTGGCGGCCATCGGCGCGCGCATGGCGGCCGCAGGCGCAGGTGCGGCGCTGATGGCGTCTACGGGGCCTGCAATGGCCGTAGACACGCGTCCACCGCTGACCGCGCCCGCTCGCGCTGCGGCCGCACCCGCGGCCGGTGACCACATCGAGATCCACCTGCACGCCGCGCCCGGCATGGATGAGAAGGCGCTCATCGCGATGATGCGGCGCGAACTGGATGCCCTCTCGCGCGAGAAGGCTGCCCGGCAGCGCTCGGGCCTGCGCGACAACGACCACTGAGGCACCTCGCAATGATGATGAGCTACGGCACCTTCGTGTTCTCCCTTCCGACCCTGGCCTACCAGGAGCTGCAGCGGCAGCAGACCTGGCGCTTCGCCGCCAGCGAGCGTGTGGGCGCGCGCGCAGCGCTGCAGTACCTGGGCGAAGGCGAGGACACCATCGAGCTGTCCGGCCTGCTGGCGCCGGAGCTGACCGGCACGCGCGACTCGCTCGATACCCTGCGCGAGCTGGCGCTTGATGGCCAGGCGCTGCCATTGGTCGATGGCGCCGGCGTGGTCTACGGCAACTACGTGTTGACCAATCTGCGCGAGACCAACTCCATCTTCTTCGCCGATGGCACGCCGCGCCGCATCGAGTTCTCGATCTCCCTGCGCCGCGAGGACAGCACGCCGCAGCCAGGGGCTACGGCATGACGGCCGTCCCCGCATGGCGCGTGGTGCTCGATGGCCAGGATCTGACTGACCGGATCGCGCCACGGCTGATCGATCTGACTTTGACCGAAGATCGCAGCGGTGAGGCTGACCAGCTGGACCTTCGCCTGCACGACCACGACGGCAAGATGGCGCTGCCGCGCCGGGGCGTCACCTTGGCCGTGGCCATCGGCTGGAAGGACAGCGGCCTGGTCGACAAGGGCACCTTTGAGGTGGACGAGGTCGAGTACAGCGGCTCGCCGGATGTGATCTGTATCCGGGCCCGAAGCGCCAACCTCACGCAAAGTCTGCGCAATCGCCGCGAGCGCAGTTGGCATGCCACGACGCTGGGTGAAGTGGTGCGCGCGATCGCCGGCGAACACGGGCTGACCGCGCGTGTGGCCGACAAGCTTGCCGGCGTAGCGCTGCCGCATCTGGACCAGGCAAACGAGAGCGACGCAAATCTGCTCACGCGCCTGGGAAAGCGATTCGACGCCACTGCCACGGTCAAGAATGGCACGCTGATCTTCGGGCCCATCGGCACCGGTAAGACGGCAAGCGGCAAGGAGCTGTCCACCTTCCTCCTCACCCGCCGCGACGGTGACCAGCATCGCTACAGCGTGGCCGATCGCGAGGCCTATAGCGGCGTGCGCGCCTACTGGAACGACAAGAAGGGCGCGCGGCGCAAGTCCGTGCTGGTTGGCAAGGATGACAATGCCAAGTCGCTACGCGAGACCTACGACAGCGAGAAGTCCGCGCGCGAACACGCCGCCGCCGAATTCAAGCGCGTACGGCGTGGCGAGGCCAAGTTCGACTTCACGCTGGCGCTGGGCCGCGCCGACCTGACGCCGGAGACCATCGTGCAGGTGCGAGGCTTGAAGCCCGAGATCGACAGCCAACGATGGCTGGTGGCCAAGGCGAGCCACACCGTCATGGGATCGAACGGCTTCATTACGGCGTTGGAGCTGGAAACAGCCATAGATTGATTGCCTGTATATCCCCCTGGCGCCTCGGGCATCATTGCCGATGGCGGCCCGCGTGCAGTCGCGAACCCTGCCGGCCCCGTGCGGCCCATGTGGTGGCGCGCCGGGGCTGCTTCCGCAATCTGAACGCTGAACATTCCTTCGCCAGTTCGGGGAAATATAGCTAGACAACCCCCGGAGGCCGGAGGTATGTTTCGCGCGTCGCCGCTCAATCGGCGACCGGGTTTGACAGCCCGTATTGGACGCGGCGAAAGCCGCTTGGAGCATGCTCGGCGGCTTTTTTCATGCCTGCGCGTCGTCTCGTCTATGGGCGGCCGGGCGGGGAGGTCGCAAGGCCTGCCGGTGCGTCCATCGGTCTGTCAACCTCGTCCGGTCGTCCACCTCGTTTGACAGCGAGGTGGGCGTTCAATCCTCTGAATGGACGCCACGATATGACACACGAATCACCCGCCGCCGCGCAGGCGCGCGACATCGCCTATTACTTCGGCCAGGTAGCCGATACCTTGGAGTGGGACCGCGACGCCTGGATGGCGCTGTCTGTGAAGCTCAGCGTCATGGGCAAGCCCGCTTCCTCTCTTACCCTCGCCGACGTGGCGGCCGCGATCGCCGCCGTCAATGCCGAGGCGGAAGGTGGTGCAGCTTGAGCCCCGCTGCTGCCGGCCTACCGCATAACTCCACTAAGGCAGGCTCCGGCATTCGCTATACGCTGATGGAGGATGACTACAGCCGGCTGCATCAAGCATGGGAAGTCTTGGACATGCTCTCGATGCTGAGCGAAGGCATGGGCACGGCGATTTCACTCGACCACGTAGCGGCTGTGTCCGGTTACGCCGCGCGGGACTTGAATGCGGCGCTTGCGAACCTCGTGCGTTCTACCCCCTCTCCATGATCACCGGCAGGGCATGGACGCCCTGCCCTACTCATAGAAGAACTCCTTGTATCGTCGCTTGAATTCGGTCCATAGGCCGGGGACGCGGACTTCACTCAATGGCGGGCGCCGCAGATCCAGCTCGGCTATCGCAATCGCGTTGTCATGGTGATGGCGTCGCATGACGGCAAAATTGCGACGCAGCCAGCTGCTCATCTGTGCGAACGTGACTGCTGCCAGCATGCCGAAGATCACCACGAACAAGGCCAGCACGTCCGACGTTGAGGCATCTTGACCGGCAATGCCGTAGCTCGCTTTCGCTGTGAGCTGGGCCTCGAGCACGAACACCATCACACCGAACGCAAGGCGCGCCGCCCGCTCGTTGGATGCCTTGTTCGACTTCCCCGCCTGGGCGGCCAGTTCTTCGTCGTCCAGAAGGTTGACCGGAACTCTA
>Ga0268297_1034_pt1 | contig 74625 bp, 69 predicted proteins | sample MetYM2_FD_190384 | JGI IMG/M metagenome (GOLD analysis project Ga0268297, IMG submission 190384) | Soil microbial communities from Anza Borrego Desert, Southern California, United States - Methylocaldum Y-M2 | ecosystem: Environmental > Terrestrial > Soil > Desert | place: USA: California...
TCGTGGTGCGCCTGGAAGGCACCAATGTGGAAGAAGGCAAGCAGCTGCTGCGTGACAGCGGCATGGCCATCATCCCGGCCGACAACATCAACGACGGCGCCAAGAAGGTCGTTGAAGCTGTCAAGAACGCCGCCTGATCCGACACCGAAGGAAATCCAATGTCTGTTTTGATTAACAAGAACACCAAGGTGATCGTGCAGGGCTTCACCGGCCAGCAGGGCACCTTCCACGCCACCCAGATGATCGAGTACGGCACCCAGGTGGTCGGCGGCGTGACCCCGGGCAAGGGCGGCACCACCCACATCGACCTGCCGGTGTTCAACACCGTGGCCGATGCCGTGCAGAGCACCGGCGCCGACGCGTCGGTCATCTACGTGCCGCCGCCGTTCGCGGCCGACGCGATCCTTGAAGCGGCCGCGGCCGGCATCAAGGTCATCGTCTGCATCACCGAAGGCATCCCGGTGCTGGACATGCTGCGCGTGAAGAACGTGCTCAACCGTTCTCACCCGGACACCGTGCTGATCGGGCCGAACTGCCCCGGCGTGATCACCCCGGGCGAGTGCAAGATCGGCATCATGCCGGGCCACATCCACATGCCGGGCAAGATCGGCATCGTCTCGCGTTCGGGCACGCTGACCTATGAAGCGGTCAAGCAGACCACCGAAGTGGGCCTGGGCCAAAGCACCTGCATTGGTATCGGCGGCGACCCGATCAACGGCCTGAACTTCGTCGACTGCCTCAAGCTGTTCAACGAAGATCCGCAGACCGAAGGCATCATCATGGTCGGCGAAATCGGCGGCGACGCCGAAGAAGCCGGTGCCGAGTACATCGCCAAGTACGTCAAGAAGCCGGTGGTCGGCTTCATCGCCGGCGCCTCGGCCCCTCCGGGCAAGCGCATGGGCCACGCCGGCGCGATCGCGTCGGGCGGCAAGGGCACGGCCGAAGGCAAGTTCGCCGCGATGGAAGCGGCGGGCGTGACCACGGTGCGTTCGCCGGGCGACCTGGGCGCGGCCATTGCGGCGCGCTTGAAGAAGTAATCGACCCGCTTGGGTCGAGGAAAAGGCCGCCAGTTTGGCGGCCTTTTTTTGTTCGCCTGCCTAGGCTTTGCCGGCGAGGGCACCGCCCCGAACGGCGCACGGCAACAGCAGGGGCCAGCACCTGGCAAGAACGATCTCTCTCAAGCGCCACAAATCCGCTCTTGCCCCACGCGACAGCGAGCGCTCGCCCGATACCGACCCTCGTCCAAGCATTGCACCCTGGGGCAATGCCAAAACCCATCACAAAATCCCGCCATCCCCGCCCTCTCCGCTACGCGATGACCGAGGCCGAACAGCGCCTGTGGTATCACCTTCGCGACCGCCGGATGCTGGGCTGCAAATTCCGCTGCCAGTGGCCCTTGGGGCCCTACATCGCCGACTTCGCCTGCCTAGAACACCGTCTGGTGGTCGAGCTCGACGGCAGCCAGCACCAGGATTCACACCGCGACGCCCTGCGTGACAGCCGCCTGAAGGCGCTTGGCTTCACCGTGCTGCGCTTCTGGAATAATGAGGCCCTGAACGACACCGAAGGCGTCTGCGCCGTCGTCGCGCGCTGGCTCCTGGATCATGCACGTCCCGGCGGGCTTGTCAGGCCACCGGGCTACCGTAGAGGCCGCCCCATGTCCCAGCTCCTGCGCATCGCCCTAGCCCAGTTCGACTTTCCGGTCGGCGCCATCGCCGGCAACACCGAACGCATCATCGAGTTCATCGCCCACGCGCGCGAGGAGCTGGGCGCCGATGTGGTGCTGTTCCCGGAGCTGGCGATCAGCGGCTATCCGCCGGAAGACCTGTTGCTGCGCCCGGGCTTCCTGGCCGATTGCGAGCGCGCCGTGCAGCGGATCGCCGCCGCCACCCACGGCATCGTTGCGGTAGTCGGCTGGCCGCAGAGCGCCGGCAGCGTGGTCTACAACGCCGCCAGCGTGCTGCGCGATGGCCAGGTCGAACACACCTACCGCAAGCGTGAGCTACCCAACTACGCGGTGTTCGATGAGCGCCGCTATTTCGATGTCGATCCGGATGGCGAGCCCTGCGTGTTCGAGCTCAATGGCATCCAGGTCGGGGTGGTGATCTGCGAGGACCTGTGGTTTGCCGAGCCGCTGCGGGCCGCGGTCGATGCCGGTGCGGAGATGGTGCTGGTGCCGAATGCGTCGCCCTTCGAACGTGGCAAGCATGCCCAGCGCGATGCGCTGCTGGCCGAGCGCACGCGCGAGAGCGGGGCGGCGATCGCCTACCTCAATGTCGTGGGGGGGCAGGATGCGGTGGTGTTCGACGGCGCCTCGGTCGTGGCCGACGGCGACGGCACCGTGCACCCGGCGGCGGCCGCCTTCACCGATCAATGGCTGCTGGTCGAGTACAGCAGCCCGGAGCGGCGTTTCCTGCCGGTGGTATGGATGGACGACGGTGACGAAAGCATGGACGCCCTGGCCTGGCGCGCGGTGGTGCGCGGACTGCGCGACTACTGCGGCAAGAACGGTTTCAAGAGGGTGTGGCTCGGCCTGTCGGGCGGCATCGACTCGGCGCTGGTGCTGGCAATCGCGGTCGACGCGCTCGGCGCGGAAAATGTCACCGCGGTGCGTTTGCCGTCGCGCTACACCGCCGACCTGTCCAACGACCTGGCGGCGGAGCAATGCAAGGCGCTGGGGGTGCGGCTGGAGACGGTGGCGATCGAACCCGCCTTCGAGGGCTTCCTGGAAGCGCTGGGTCCAGTGTTTGCGGACACCCAGCCCGATGTCACCGAAGAGAACCTGCAGTCGCGCAGCCGCGGTGTCATCCTGATGGCACTGGCGAACAAGTTCGGCGGCCTGCTGCTGACCACCGGCAACAAGAGCGAGTACGCCGTCGGCTACGCCACCATCTATGGCGACATGTGCGGCGGCTACGCACCGCTGAAGGATCTGTACAAGACCGAGGTGTTCGGCTTGGCCAAATGGCGCAACACCGTGGGCGGGGCGCCGGTGATTCCGCCGGCGGTGATCTCGCGCCCGCCGTCTGCGGAATTGCGCGACAACCAGACCGACCAGGATTCGTTGCCCGCCTACGACGTGCTCGACGGCATCCTCTATCGCTACGTCGACCAGGAGCAGTCGCGCGAGGATATCGTGGCGGCCGGTTATGCCGCTGAGGTCGTGGACAAAGTGCTGCGGCTGGTCCGCATCAGCGAGTGGAAGCGGCACCAGGCCGCGCCAGGCCCGAAGGTGTCGCGCCGTGCGTTTGGTCGCGAACGACGCTATCCGATCACCAACGGCTATGCCTGATCGGCGTTGGCGAAGTGAGCGGATTTGGTGAGGTGAGAACGAGAAAGGCCGCCCGGAGGCGGCCTTTCTCTATTCGCGATGTTTGATTCGCGATACCGCTCAGCGGATCACTTGTTGTCCATGATCGCGTTGCGCTGGCCGGTCGCGGCAGACTTCTCGCCAGCGAACGGGTTGAGCTTGCGGATCGCCCACGGGTACTTCGGCCAGTCGCCGCTGAGCCAGGGGTGCTGCGGCGCGTTCAGTTCCAGCACGCGGCGGGCATCGGCGGCCAGGGTCTGGTTGCCCAGCTGGGTGTAGGCCTCGGCCAGCACGGCGACGGCATCGTACTGGAAGGCGCTCTGCGGGTAGGTTTCCAGCAGGTAGTTGGCGCGTCCGGCGGCCGAGACCCAGGCGCCGCGGCGCATGTAGTACATCGCATTGTCCAGCTCGTGCTGGGCGAACACGTCGCGCAGCACGATCATGCGGGCGCGGGCGTCGGCGGCGTAGCGGCTGTTCGGGTAGCGGTCGGCAACGGTGTTGAAGTCGTTGTAGGCCTGCAGCGGCGTGGACAGATCGCGGCGGCTCGGGTCCAGGGACCAGACCCGGCGCAGGAAGATCGTGTCGCGGTTGGAGTTCGACAGGCCGCGCAGGTAGTACAGGTAGGCGATGTTGCGGTGGGTCGGGTAGGTGCGGATGAAGCGGTCGATGCTCGACACCGCGTCATCATGCTTGCCGGCCTTGTACTGGTCGTAAGCGATCTCGATCATCGCCTGTTCGGTGTACGGACCATACGGGTACTGCGCGATCAGGCGCTTGAAGCTGGTCTCGGCGCCCGCCCAGTTACCCTTCTTGGCCAGGTTGTGAGCCTTCTCGTACAGCTGCTCGACCGGCACGCCCTCATCGGGATTCTTGTCCTTGGCGCCGCGGTGGCAGCCGGTGGCGAACAGGGCGACCATCAGCAGCAGGGCGAACGGGCGGAGGGTCGCGGACATCGTTGCGGAGCGTCGGATCATGGGTCGGGCAGGGACGCAGCTGGAAAACGAAAGGGCGATGATAGCCTAGTGGCCTGTCCCGCGACTGAAATTCGCGACCGGACCTCGATTCCCTCCTTCTGCCGTGCATCCCATGTCCCAGACCCCCGCTGATTCCCGCCAGGCCGTGGTGCCCGATGGCGCCGCCGGACGCCGTTTCGACGCCGTCCTGGCTGAACTGTTCCCCGAATTCTCCCGTTCCCGGCTGGCCGAGTGGATCAAGTCCGGCCACGCCCTGCTGGATGGCGCCCCGGCGCGGCCACGCGACGCCCTGCGCGGCGGCGAGATCGTGACCCTGGAGGTGGTGCTGGAAACCCAGACCCACGCCGTGGCACAGGACATCCCGCTGGAGGTCCTGTACGAGGATGCCCAGGTCTTCGTGATCGACAAGCCGGCGGGCCTGGTGGTCCACCCCGGCGCCGGCAACCCCGACGGCACCCTGGTCAATGCCCTGCTGCACCGCGATCCGGCGCTGTCGGCGCTGCCGCGTGCCGGCATCGTCCACCGCCTGGACAAGGACACCAGCGGAGTCATGGTGGTGGCGCGCACGTTGGAGGCGCAGACCGCGCTGGTCGAGCAGCTCTCGGCGCGCGCAGTACACCGGCAGTATCTGGCGGTGGTGGTGGGGGCGCTGGTGTCCGGCGGCACCGCCAATGCCCCGATCGACCGCCACCCGCGCGACCGCTTGAAGATGGCGGTGCGCGAGGACGGCCGTGATGCGGTAACCCACTTCCGCCTGCGCGAGCGCTTCCGCGCCCATACCGCGCTGGAGTGCCGCCTGGAGACCGGGCGTACGCACCAGATTCGCGTGCATATGGCGCACCTGAAATATCCGATCATCGGCGACCCGCTCTACGGCGGCCCACTCAAGCTGCCCAAGGGCGCCACCGAGGAGCTCACCGCCGTACTGCGCGGCTTCAAGCGCCAGGCCCTGCATGCCGAGACCCTCGAGTTCGCCCACCCCATCAGTGGCGAGCCGGTGCGCGCGAGCGCGCCGGTGCCGGCCGACCTGAAGCAGCTGCTGGATGCGCTGCGTGCCGACACCGCCGCGGCAGCAGAGCGCGAGCGCCGCTGATGTCGGCGCCGCGGCCCTGGTTGCAAGCGGACTGGCCGGCACCGCCCGGCGTGCGTGCGTTGACCACGTTGCGCCACGGCGCCGGCGTCTCGGCTGCGCCGTTCGACCATTTCAACCTGGGCAACCGAAGCACGGCCGAGGGCGACGCGCCGGCAGCGGTGGAGATCAACCGCGCGCAGTTGCAGGCCCTGGCGGAATTGCCATCGGCGCCGCATTGGCTGCGCCAGGTCCACGGCACCGCCGTACTACGCTTCGATGCGGCGCTGGCCGAGCCCCGGGCCGCGGCGGACGAGCCGATGGCAGATGCCGCCGTGACCGCGGTCCCCGCTGTGGTCCTGGCGATCCTCACCGCCGATTGCCTGCCGGTGGTGTTCGCCGCCGCCGATGGCAGCGAGATCGGCGCTGCCCATGCGGGCTGGCGCGGGCTGGCCGATGGTGTGCTGGAGCGCACCGTGGCGGCGATGCACAGCGCTCCGCCCGAACTGCACGCCTGGCTGGGCCCAGCCGCCGGCCCGCAGGCGTATGAAGTCGGCGACGACGTCCATGACGCATTCGTCGGCCAGGATCCCGCGGCCGCTACCGCATTCGTAGCCACCCGGGCCGGCCATTGGCGCGTGGACCTCTATGCCCTGGCTCGACAGCGCCTGCAATCGGCAGGTCTGCGCACCGAGGCGATCCACGGCGGCGGGCTATGCACGATCTCCGACGCCGGGCGCTTCTTCTCGCATCGTCGCGACCGCCGCAGCGGCCGTCTCGCCACCCTGGTGTGGATGGCGCGGTGAGTGCCCCGGAACCGGTGCCGCTGTTTGCACGCGTGCTCGGCCCGGCTTTCCAGACATTGGCGCCTCAGGTGCGTGCACTGCATTCGGTGCAGGGCCGGCAAACCTGGGCCGGTGTCGCGCGGATAGAGCGGGGCCGCCACCCGTTGGCGGCGCCCTGCGCTTGGCTGGCGCGTTTGCCGCCCTCGGCGGCGTCGGTGCCGGTGCAGGTGCAGTTCGAAGTCGATGCGAAGGGCGAGCGCTGGCGGCGCCGCTTTGGCGACCACGCGATGCCTTCGCGGCTATGGGCAAGCCAGGGCCAGTTGCGTGAGCGCCTGGGTGCGTTGCGCTTCGAGTTCGATCTACGCGCCGACGCCGGCGAAATCCATTGGCGGGTGCGGCGGGTCTGGGCGTTCGGGCTGCTGCCGCTGCCGAGGCGCTGGTTCGGGCAGGTGCGTTGTCGCGAGCGTGAACTAGCAGGTCGGTACGAATTCCTGGTCGAGGTCGCGCTGCCGCTGATCGGACCGTTCATGACCTACGAGGGCTGGCTGGCGCCAGCCGCGCCTTAGCTACGCCGCCTCCAGCGCTTCCAGGTAGCGCTGACGCCAATGGTTGATGTCGTTGTTGCGCAGGTGTTCCATCATCCCCTGCCAACGCTCGATCCGCTTCGGCCGCGCCAGCGTGGCGGCGGTGGCAATGGCATCGGCCACGCCTTCCAGGTCGTGCGGATTGACCAGCAGCGCCTCGCGCAGTTCGTCCGCCGCGCCGGCCAGCAGCGACAGCACCAGTACGCCGGGATTGTCCGGATCTTGCGCCGCCACGTATTCCTTGGCGACCAGGTTCATGCCATCGCGCAGCGGCGTCACCAGACCGACGGCGGCGCTGCGGTAGAAGCCGGTCAGGGTGGCATGGGTGAAGTTCTGGTTGACGTAGCGCAGCGGCGTCCAGTCCGGCTCGGCGTGGCCGCCATTGATGTGCCCGGCGATCTGTTCCAGCTGGCTGCGTAGCGCACGGTATTCAGCCACGTCGCCGCGCGACACTGGCGCGATCTGCAGGTAGGTCAGGGTGCCGCGCTGGTCAGGGTGGCGCTCCAGGTAGCGTTCGAATCCCTGGAAGCGCTCGGGCAGGCCCTTGGAGTAATCGAGGCGGTCGACCCCGATGGCCAGCTGGCGGTCGCGCAGGCTCTCGCGCAAGTTGCGTACGGATTGCTTGCTCATCGCCGCCTTGGCCTGGCGTTCGATCAATGCGGTGTCGATCCCGATCGGGAATGCGGCCGCGCGCAGGCGACGGCCGCCGGGTGCCTCCAGCGCGCCTTCGCCCAGCAGCTTGCCGCCACCGAACAATCGCGCGTAGGACAGGAAGCGATCGACATCGCGCTGGGTCTGGAATCCCACCAGGTCATAGGCGTAGAGGGTGGAGAACAGTCGCGCATGGTCCGGCATCGCCTGCACCAGGTCGGCCGAGGGCATCGGCACGTGCAGGAAGAAGCCCATCTTGCAGCCGATCCCGCGTTCGCGCAGTAGCGAGGCCAGCGGGATCAGGTGGTAGTCGTGGATCCACAGGGTGTCGTCTTCGCGCAGCATCGGCGCCAGCTTCTCGGCGAACAGCGCGTTCACCCGCCGGTAGCCATCGCGCTTGGCGCGGTCGTAGTCGACCAGGTCGAGGCGGAAATGCAGCAGCGGCCACAGCGTGCGGTTGGCGAACCCGTTGTAGTACGCGTCCAGATCGCGCTTGTTGAGATCCATCGTGGCGAAGCGGATGTTGCCTTCGTCCTGCACATGCACCGCACCGCTCTCGCCACGCGCGACCTTGCCGTTCCAGCCGAACCACAGGCCGCCGCGCTCGCGCAGGGCACCCAACAAGCCGACCGCCAGGCCGCCGGCGCGGCTTTCGCCGGGCAGTGCGACGCGGTTGGAGACCACCACCAAGCGGCTCATGACGCCTCCTGCCAACTGCGCGACAAGCGCATCGCGGCGATGATCAGGCCAACGTGCGAATAGGTCTGCGGGAAGTTGCCCCAGGCCTCGCCATCCTCGAACGCCAGGTCCTCGGACAACAACCCCAGGTGGTTGCGCCGCGCCAGGATGCGCTCGAACATCTCCCGGGCCTCGTCCTTGCGCCCGATCGCGGCCAGCGCGTCGATATACCAGAACGTACAGATGGTGAAGCTGGTCTCCGGCTCGCCGAAGTCGTCCGGCGCGATATAGCGGTAGAGCGAGTCACCATGCTTGAGGTCGCGGCCGATGACTTCGACGGTGGCGACGAAGCGCGGATCCATCGCCTCGATGATCCCGATGTCCGACAGCAGCAGCAGCGAGGCATCCAGGCGATGGCCGCCCAGCGTATCGGTGAAGTGGCCGAGCTCCTCGCTCCATGCCGCGCCGAGCACGTGATCGCGCAGCGCATCGGCGCGGCCGCGCCAATGCCCGCGGCGGTCTTCCAGGCCGAGGCGTTCGGCGATCTTGGCCAGGCGGTCGCATGCCGCCCAGCACATGGCCGCGGTATAGGTGTGGACCTCGGCACGGCCGCGGAATTCCCACAGCCCGGCGTCGGGCACGTTGTATAGGGCAAAGGCCTGCTCGCCCAAGGGCTCCAGGCGCTTGAACGCAGCGATATCGCCAGGGTCCTTCAGGCGCAGGTCGAAGAACAACTGGGTCGAGGCCAGCACCACGCTGCCGTAAACGTCATGCTGCTTCTGGATCCAGGCGAGATTGCCGCGGCGCACCGGGCCCATGCCGCGATAGCCATCGAGCGACTCGACCTCGTGCTCCTCCAGCTGCGACTCGAAGCCGATCCCGTACAACGGCTGCATGGTGCCGTCGCTGGTGGCGATGTTGAAGATGTAGCCGATGAATTGCTCCATCGTGCGCGTGGCGCCGAGGCGGTTGAGCGCGCGCACGACAAAGGCCGCATCGCGCAGCCAGCAATAGCGGTAGTCCCAGTTGCGCGGGGTATGCGGCGCTTCGGGAATGGAGGTGGTCATCGCCGCGATGATCGCGCCGCTGTCTTCGTACTGGCATAGCTTGAGCGTGATCGCGCTGCGGATCACCGCTTCCTGCCAATCCAGCGGCACCGAGAGATAGCGCACCCATTCGCGCCAATACTCCTCGGTGCGCTCGTAGGCTTCCTGCACGTAGCCGGTGAGCGAGCGCATCAGCGACTCGTCCACGCCGAGTACCAGGTGCACCGGATGGTTGAGTACGAAGGGCAGGCCGTCGCGGACGAAGCGGATCGGCACGTCGGTGGTCAGGCGCAGGGTGAAGTCCGGCAGCTGCCAGCGGATGTGGTTGCTGCCCCAGGTCGACTCCGGCGCGCGTGCGCCCCAGTCGGCCAGCGGCCGCGCCCGCACCACGATGCGTGGCGCACCGGACAGTGGCCGGATCTGCCGCACGATGCTGACCGGCCGATAGAAGCGATTGTGGTTGCGCCAGCGCGGGGCGAAGTCGATCACCTCGATCGCGCCCCCCTTGCTGTCGCGCAGGACCGTGCGCAGGATCGCGGTATTGGGGATATAGGCCTGCTCGCTGTCCTGGAAGTCTTCCAGTTCGACCGCGAAGTCGCCGCCCTCGATGCGCGGGGACAGGAGCTTGCAGAAGGCCGGGTCGCCGTCGAAGGTCGGCAGGCAGCTCCACACCACCCGCGCCTGGCGGTCGATGAGGGCGCCGAAGCTGCAGTTGCCGATGACACCCAGGTCCAGGTTCGGTTCGCGCATGGGGTGAGGGTTCCTCGGTAGTTGCATGGCTTGTTCCAGGAAGAGGCGGCCGCAGTGCGAACGCCGGCGCTACGGCAGCGCCGCGTTCTCCTGCAGCCAGGCATGCACGGCGCGGGTGTCCGGCAGCGAAAGCTTGGCCTGGGTTGGTTCGCGCGCGCCCACCCGCACGCCCCAGCCATTGAGGCGCTGGGCGGCGACGAAGCCGTACTCATCGGTGAGGTCATCGCCGACGAAGAACGGCGTGCGGCCAGCGAAGGGCGCGCGCTGCATAATCAGTTCCACTGCCACGCCCTTGTCGGCGCCCTGCGGCACGAACTCGACGACGTGGTCGCCGGGCTGCAGGCGATAGCCAGGCAGCGCGCCGATCTGTTCGCGGGCGAAGGCCAGCACGTTCTCCGCAGCGTCGGGGGCGCCACGCCAGTGCAAGGCCATGCTCACGCCCTTGCCCTCGACGCGCACGCCAGGATGGTTGCGCGCCATGTGGCTGGCGCGCTCGTGGAGCCCATGCAGCCAATCAGTGGTGTCCGAGGCCGCGGGCATCGCCGCGCGGGCGGCCAGGTCGCTGCGCAGCTCATGGCCATGCAGGCCGGCGGCAGGCAGGCGCAGGGGCGCGAACAAGGCATCCAGTTGCGCCAGCGGCCGTCCGCTGACCAGGGCCACGGCACCGCCGAGGCGGTCGCTGAGCATGCCGATCGCCTCGCGCACCTGCGGCACCAACTGCACCTCGAGTGGATTCTCGGCGAAGTCGATCAGCGTACCGTCGACGTCGAGGAACAGTGCGCAGGCCTCGTCGAGCAAGGGCGGCGGCGGTCGGAAAGGGGGGATTTCTGACATGCCCCTCAGTATGCATTGAGGGGCGTGATATTCAGGTTAGCGCCGCGACTGATCTGACTGGCCAGCCACCACGATGCCGTCGCAACGGCCCCGAATATTGAAAGACCAGCGCTCTCGCTCTAACCCTTAAAACACATACCGCACCCGCCCATACCAATACGCCCCATTGCTCCCGATCGGCGACAACACGTCATACGGCAGGTTGCCGAAGTAGTAGATGTCCTCGTTGGAAAGATCCGGGTAGTTGTCCAGTACGTTCTGGCCGCCGATCGCCAGGCTCCACTGCGGGGTGAAGTGGTACTCCGCTTCCAGGTCCAGCTGCCATTCGGCGCCATAGGTCTGGCGGGGGATATAGCCATCGCCGAAGTCGAACACGCGGGTGGCGCTGCCGTAGCGGCTCAGGCGGCTTTGCAGGGCCCAGCGGTCGTTGTTCCAGGCGGCGGCGAACTGGCCGCGGGTGCGCGGCGTGGCATCGGTCAGGGTGTTGCTCTCCTCCACCCCGAACAGCACGTAGTCCGGGTCCAGCGCCAACAGTTGCGCCGGCGTGGCGACGACGTTGCGCAGTTCGGTCTTGGCGTAGCTATAGGTGCCGGTCAGCAACAACTGGCCGCCGGCCAGCGACTGGCGCCAATTGGCGACCAGTTCGGCGCCGCGCGTGCGGGTGTCGGCGGCGTTGACGAAGAAGCTGGCGCTCTGCACGCCGGCCACGCCGAAGGTGTCGGCAACGAAATCGGTGAGCGCATCGCCGGTGATGTCCTCGGACAGCGCGACGCGATCGTCGATGTCGATCTGGAAGAAGTCCAGCGACAAGTCGAAGTGCTCGCCGGCACGGCTGGTGAAGCCAACGCTGTAGTTGCGCGACTTCTCCGGGTCCAGTGGCTGCGCCCCCAGGGCCCGCGCGATCGGATTGTTGACCGAGAGCAGGCGGCCCTGGACCAGCCGGCCGGCGGCGTCGTAACCGGTGGAAGTGGCCTCGTAGCCGATCTGGCTCAGCGAAGGTGCACGAAAGTTGTTCGAAATCGCGCCGCGCAGCGCGAATGCCGGCACGAATTCATAGCGCGCCGCGAGCTTGCCGGTCCACTGGCTGCCGAAATCCTGGTAGTGCTCGTAGCGGCCGGCGATATCGGTGGAGAGCTTCTCGCCGAATTGGCTCGACAGGCTGACGTAGGCGCTGGCGACATTGCGCGACAGGTCGGCCTCGTCCTGCGGCGTGAGCCCGCCGCCGGCCTGCGAGCCGGTCGGGCGATCGGTATACGGGCCGGCAGCGTAGCTGGCCGGGTCGCCGGCGTGGGTGCGATATTGCTCGCGCCGCAGTTCAACGCCGGTGCCCAGGGTGTGCGAAGCACTGCCGGTGTTGAACACGCGCGTCAGGTCGAAGTTGCCCACCGTCTGGTCGAAGGCATAGTCGCCGGTCTTGAAGCGGGTCGGGCTACCGGGCCCGAGCGAGGCATTGATCGAGTTCTTCAGCCGGTAGGTGAAGTCGTTGCGGCCGTAGTCCAGGCTGGCGTCGTAGTCCCAATCGCCCCACTGTCCACGCACGCCGGCAACGACCTGCGCATCACGGTTTTCGCCCAGCGACACCGGTCGGAAGCCATCGGGATAGACCTGCGGCCAGTTGCTGCTGTCGTCCGGATAGCGGAAATAATTGGCGCCTTCAGTGTCGCGCTGATTGTAGGTGCCGAAGAAGTACAACTGCGCCGTCTCGCCCAGCGGCGCCTGGCCATTGAACCAGGCGTTCAGGCCCTTGCTGGGGCCGTCGCCGAGCACGTAGTTGCGCTGGCCCTGCAGGCGCAGGTTGTTGTCGGTCTGTTCCCACGGCGGAATCTGGTCGAAGCCTGCACGGTTGGTACCCTCGCGGTTCTGCAGTTCGAGCCCGGCCTTGACGAAACCCTCGCCGAAGCGGGTGCCGCCCTTGGCGCTGAAGAACGTGGTCTGGCCATCGGTGAGCGTGCGCCCGATCGGCGCCACATCGGTGTGGTGCGCGCCGAAGCTGGCTTCGATCGCGCCGCTATCCGGATCATCGTCGAGGATGATGTTGATGACGCCGGCAATGGCGTCCGAGCCGTATTGCGCGCCGGCACCGTCGCGCAGCACCTCGATGCGGGCGATCGCGCTGATCGGGATGGCATTGAAATCCACCGGCGTGGTGCCCTTGCCGATCTTGCTGTCGGTGTTGACCAGCGCCGAGACATGGCGGCGCTTGCCGTTGACCAGCACCAGCACCTGGTCCGGCGACAGGCCGCGCAACTGCGCGGCGCGCACGTGATCGGCGCCCCCGGAGTTGGACTGGCGCGGGAAGTTGAACGAGGGCAACAGGGCCTGCAAGGCGCTGCCGAGTTCGCCGTTGATCGCGCCGGCGCGGCGCAAGTCGTCGGCGGTCAGTACATCCACCGGCGCAGTGGATTCGAGCACCGTGCGGTCGCTGGCGCGGGTGCCGGTGACGATGACCGTGTCCAGCGTGGTGGCGGCCGGTTCCTGGGCCAGGGCCGGGCCGGCGAGGGCGGCAGCCAGCGCAATGCAAAGCGTGAGACGACGTGGGGTGGGGCGGCGCATGGGGAAACTCCGGGCAGGCACGAAGGATGAAACGTCATTCATCCGGATGAAGAGATATGTTAACTTTTCGCGATGCCGAGGCGAGCGCGCTGGCGGCATGAGTTCATCGCTGTCGGTTATGAGCTTTGCGGCCCACCGGACGGCTAATCTCGCCCACTTCCTTTCGGGGTTCTCTGCACGTGACACCCAGCCCTTCGCTACTGCGCGCCACCTTGTTGGCCTTCCTCCTGTTGCTGGGCGGCTGCGCGAGCGCGCCTCCCGCCGCACCCACCGCCACCGCTGAACTGCGCGGCGACCCCGCGCGCCCGGCCGGCGCCAGCGGCTGGGTCCGCAGCGAGTTGTACTTTGGCGTGGGCGAGGAAACCGGGGCGGGTGATCGTCCGCAGGACCAGCCCATCAGCGAGGAACGCTGGCGCGCGTTCCTGGACAAGGAAGTGACCGCGCGCTTCCCGGACGGTCTCACCGTATTCGACGCCTACGGCCAATGGCTGTTCCGCGCCGCCGCGCAGCCGAATCGGCTCAAGACCAAGGTCCTGGTGATCCTGCACGAAGACAGCCCGCAACGCCGCGCCGACATCGAGGCGATCCGGCTGGCGTGGAAGCAGGCGACCGGCCACCAGTCAGTGCTGTGGTCGCGGCAGCCGGTCGAGGTTTCGTTCTGATCACCGTGCCCGCCCGGGTGCGTGTTTCCTTCCCCAATCGGTATCCACAATGAGCGCAGCCCCCGCTTCCGCCCGACCGCGCTGGTTCGTGGCCGGCGACCTCAATGGCTTCTTCGGCCTGCTGGTCGATAACCTCACCATCCTCGGCTTCATCGCGATGGCGCTGATCGGCCTGTTCCAGTTTCCCGCCGAGGTCGTCTATACGCGCATGTTCCCCGGCACCGCCCTCGGCGTACTGCTCGGCAACCTGCTGTACACCCTGATGGCACGCCGGCTGGCCGCGCGCACCGGCCGCGACGACGTCACCGCGATGCCGCTGGGCCTGGACGCCCCCACCAGCATCGGCATGTCCTTGCTGGTGCTCGGACCGGCATTCGTCGCCTTCAAGGCACAGGGCCTCGCACCCACCGAAGCGGCCATCGCCACCTGGCAACTGGGCATGGCCTCGCTGGTGGTCATGGGCGTGCTCAAGCTGATCCTCTCGTTCTTCGGCGAAGCAGTGACGCGCGCACTGCCGCGCGCCTCCCTGCTCGGCTCCATCGCCGGCATCGCGCTGGTACTGATGGGCCTGCTGCCGCTGCTGGAGACCTTGCGCGCTCCCATCCCCGGCCTGGTGACCCTGGGCCTGCTGCTGTACGTACTCATCGCCAAAGGCCGGTTGCCGATACCGCTGCCCGGCGTGCTGGTCGCCTTGCTCATCGGCACCGCGCTCTACTACGGCCTGGGCCTGAGCGGCCTCGGCGCCCCCGGCTTTGCCCTGCCGGCCTGGACCCCCCCGCAGATCGTGCTGCCGTGGCCCAACCTGGGCTTCCTCGAAGGCCTGCCGCACACCGTGCCCTACCTGCCCCTGCTGTTGCCCTTCGGCCTGCTGATGGTGGTCGGCGGCATCAACGTCAGCGAAAGCGCCCGCGCCGCCGGCGACGACTACCGCACCCGCGACATCCTGCTGGTCGAAGCCCTCGCCACCCTCGTGGCCGGCGTCTGCGGCGGCGTCGCCCAGACCACCCCCTACATCGGCCAACCCGCCTACAAGCACATGGGCGCCCGCAGCGGCTACACCCTGCTGACCGGCCTGTTCGTCGGCATCGGCGGCCTGCTCGGCATCATCTCCGGGCTGGTGCAATGGCTGCCGCTCGCAGTGCTGGCGCCGATCATCGTCTACGTCGCCATCGACATCACCACCCAAGCCTTCCAGGCCACCCCCCCACGCCACGCCGGCGCCATGGTGCTGGGCTTCCTGCCCTCCGTCGCCTACCTGCTGGCGATCAAAGCACCCGGCTGGATCGCCCCCGAACAACTGCACCTCCTCACCACCACCACCGACAGCCACGGCCTGCCCGAACTCGCGGTGATCTTCACCCTCGGCAACGGCTTCATCATCACCGCCATGCTGTGGACGGCCGCAGTGGCGGCCATGGTCGATGGAAAACTGCGCCGCGCGGCCATCTTCCTGCTGGTCGCAGCCGCGCTCGCACTATTCGGCCTGATCCACTCCGTAGACCCCCGCGGCGGCATCTACCTGCCCTGGCAGTTGCAAGGATTGGCGCGGACGATCAGCTGGCAATTCGTCGGCGCCTACGTCGCGCTCGCCGCCGTACTGAGCCTACTGTCCTTCACCGATGGGGTACCGAAGCAAAGCGAGGACTGAGCACCTCGCGCACTCCCACCCAACACCCCAAATCCCCGCTCTGCTCTGCCTTTGATCTTCGTTCTTTCTGTCCGCCCACGGCCGCTGTCGGGCCTTCGGGGCGGATTGCCGTTTCGGGACCTTTGGCGACATGGATGTCGCCAAAGAGCCCCCATGGATGGGTTCACGGCGTGTCCCGAAACGGCAAGCCGCCCCGAAGGCCGCACGCGAAACCAAACGAGCCAGGAAACCAAAAAGCCGGCCGCAAGGCCAAAAAAAACTCACTCCCCCCTCAACCACTCCAGCTTCTCACCCCGCGGCAACCGCTTAAGCTCCCACTCCGCCCGCGAAGCCGCCGCCCGATCCACAAAACACCGGCTACCGAGCAACGCCACCGGCGGAAAAGAACGCGTATACCGCGCCCCGCGCCCGGCCACATGCGCGGCATAACGCGCCTGCAGATCATTGGTGATCCCCGCGTAATAGCTGCCATTGCGGCAGAGCAGCAGGTAGACGTACCAAGGCGAAGACATCGAAACGCCGCGCTCAGATACCGATGAGACTTTCGGCGGGGATGCCAAGATTGCGATGAAGATTACGGATCATTTCCAGCGTCAGGCCGCGCTTTCGGTTGAGAACCTCGTAGACCCGATTGGGCTGGCCGATAGAAGGCACCAAATCCTTCACCGACAGGCCCCCCTGTTCCATGCGGAAACGAATGGCCTCGACCGGATCGGGCGCATCGATCGGGAAATGCTTTGCCTCGAAGGCCTCGACCAGCGTGGCCAGGACTTCGAAACGATCGCCCTCGGCCGTGCCCGGAACCGGCTCATCGTCGAAATACGCCGACAACTCGCTCAGTGCGTTGCGATGGTCAGCTTCAGTGCGGATCGGTTGGATGTTCATAGCCCCTCCACGGTGGCAGCGTCAACGCGGTCGTATTCGGCATGCGTTCCGACAAACTTGATGTACACCGCCTGGAATCGATAAGCCACGGCAACGATCAGGCGGTAATCGTTGCCCTTGATATTGAAGACCACGCGGTTGCGTCCGACAAAACTGGCGCTCGCGTAGCGAAGCTTGATGTCCTGCGGTTGCTGCCAGTGTGCGTGTTTTGCTTCGTCGTACCAGGCCTTGAGCGGTTGCTCTGCCGGCGGATGACGTTCCCAGAACTCGCGCAGGCTGCGCACGGCAATGACTTTCATGCGTCCACCTTAGTCCCAAAATGGGACATGCGCAAGATCCGTTTGAACCTCACGCCGAAGCGCGGGGGTCCGTCGTCTCACAGCACTTGAAACACACCCACTTAACCGCATCTGGACAACATTGCCGGCGCCGCCGGCCACTCGTACCAGAGGAATGCCCACCATGCGGATGGACAAGCTCACTTCGCGTTTCCAGCAGGCGCTGGCCGACGCACAGTCGCTGGCCGTAGGCCGCGACCACAACATCATCGAACCGGTCCACGTCATGGCCGCACTGCTCGACCAGTCCGGCGGCAGCACGCGGCCGCTACTGGCCCAGGCCGGCGTCAACGTCCCGGTCCTGCGCGAACGCCTCGGCGAAGCGCTGGACAAACTGCCCAAGGTTTCCGGCCAGGCCGGCAGCCTGTCGATCGGCAACGACCTCAGCCGCCTGCTCAACCAGACCGACAAACTGGCCCAGCAACACAACGACGCTTTCATCGCCAGCGAGTGGTTCGTGCTCGCCGCCGCCGACGATGGCGGTGCGCTGGGCATGGCCATGCGCGCGGCCGGCGCGGACAAGCGCCGCCTCGAAACCGCGATCGAAAAGGTGAGGGGAGGGGAGACCGTGCAGAGCGAGAATGCCGAAGAACAGCGCCAGGCGCTGGAGAAGTACACCATCGACCTCACCGGGCGCGCCGAGAGCGGCAAGCTCGACCCGGTGATCGGGCGCGACGAGGAAATCCGCCGCACCATCCAGGTCCTGCAGCGCCGCACCAAGAACAACCCGGTGCTGATCGGCGAGCCCGGCGTGGGCAAGACCGCGATCGTCGAAGGCCTGGCCCAGCGCATCATCAACGGCGAAGTGCCCGAAGGCCTGCGCGGCAAACGCGTGCTGTCGCTGGACATGGGCGCCCTGATTGCCGGCGCCAAGTTCCGTGGCGAGTTCGAAGAACGCCTCAAGGCCGTGCTCAACGACCTGTCCAAGAACGAAGGCCAGATCATCCTGTTCATCGACGAACTGCACACCATGGTCGGTGCCGGCAAGGCCGATGGCGCCATGGACGCCGGCAACATGCTCAAGCCAGCACTAGCGCGCGGCGAGCTGCACTGCATCGGCGCCACCACCCTGGACGAATACCGTAAGTACATCGAGAAGGATGCCGCGCTGGAGCGCCGCTTCCAGAAAGTCTTCGTCGGCGAACCCAGCGTCGAAGACACCATCGCCATCTTGCGCGGCCTGAAAGAAAAATACGCCGTGCACCACGGCGTGGAGATCACCGACCCGGCGATCGTCGCCGCCGCCACCCTGTCCAACCGCTACATCGCCGACCGCCAGCTACCGGACAAGGCCATCGACCTGATGGACGAAGCGGCCAGCCGCATTCGCATGGAGATCGACTCCAAGCCCGAAGAACTCGACCGCCTCGAACGCCGGCTGATCCAGCTCAAGATCCAGCGCGAAATGTTGAAGAAGGAGAAGGACGAAGCCTCGCAGAAGCGCCTGGCCGACCTCGAAACCGAGATCGACTCGCTTGAACGCGAATTCTCCGACCTCGACGAAATCTGGAAGTCCGAAAAAGCCGCCCTGCAGGGCGCGACCAAGATCAAGGAACAGATCGAACAGGCCAAGCTCGAACTCGAAGCCGCCCAGCGCCGCCAGGACTTCGCCAAGATGAGCGAGATCCAGTACGGCCAGCTGCCGCAGCTGGAGAAGCAATTGGCCGCGGCCAGCGAAACCGAGCAGAAGGATTTCAAGCTCGTGCAGGACCGCGTCACCGAAGAAGAAATCGCCGAAGTCGTCTCGCGCTGGACCGGCATCCCGGTCAACCGCATGCTCGAAGGCGAACGCGACAAACTGCTGCGCATGGAGCACATGCTGCACGAGCGGGTTGTGGGCCAGGAAGAAGCCATCCGCGTCGTCTCCGACGCCGTGCGCCGCTCCCGCGCCGGCCTCTCCGACCCCGACCGACCGAGCGGCTCGTTCCTGTTCCTCGGCCCCACCGGCGTCGGCAAGACCGAACTGTGCAAGGCCCTGGCCGAATTCCTGTTCGACAGCAGCGAAGCCATGGTGCGCATGGACATGAGCGAATTCATGGAGAAGCACGCCGTCGCCCGCCTCATCGGCGCCCCTCCCGGCTACGTCGGCTACGAAGAAGGCGGCTACCTCACCGAAGCCGTGCGTCGTCGTCCCTACTCACTGATCCTGCTCGACGAAGTCGAAAAAGCCCACCCCGACGTCTTCAACATCCTGCTGCAAGTCCTCGACGACGGCCGCCTCACCGACGGCCAGGGCCGCACCGTAGACTTCCGCAACACCGTCATCGTCATGACCTCCAACCTCGGCTCGCACCAGATCCAAGAAATGGGCGGCGACGACACCCCCGAAGCCTACACGCAGATGAAAGCCGCCGTGATGGGCGTCGTCCAGGCCCACTTCCGCCCGGAATTCATCAACCGCCTCGACGACATCGTCGTATTCCACCCCCTGGACAAACAGCAGATCAAGCAAATCGCCAAGATCCAGATGACCGGCCTCGAACGCCGCCTGAGCGAACGCGGCCTGCGCATCGACGTCAGCGACACCGCCTTCGAACTCCTGGGCAACATCGGCTTCGACCCCGTCTACGGCGCCCGCCCGCTCAAGCGCGCGATCCAGGCGCAACTGGAGAACCCGCTCGCGCAGAAGATTCTGGCGGGCGAATACATCAGCGGCGACACGATCAAAGTAGACACCGACGCCGGCCGCCTGGTATTCGGCAAGGGATAAAGCATCAGCAGCAAAAAGGCCCGGGCAAAGCCCGGGCCTTTTTTTTTCTTTAAACCACCCAAATCCCGCTCTGCTTTCGCTTTTTTCCATCCGCCAACAATCGCTATCGGGTCTGCGGGTGGCTTGCCCGTTCGGGACCTTTGGCGACAGGGACGTCGCCAAAGAGCCCCCATGGATGGGTTCACGGCGTGTCCCGAACGGGCAAGCCACCCGCAGGCCGCACGCAAAAAATGCCAGCCGATCTACCTAGAAAGCACCAAAAAGCAAAAGCACCGCACACCAAAAAGCCGGCCGCAGGCCAATCCAAACCCCCTCCCAATTGCTAAGATAACCAAGCCCCAGGTGACCACGGCCCAGCCGCTGGTTTAAACGGGAATCCGGTGCGACGGCGAAAAGCCCTCAATTCCGGAGCTGCCCCCGCAACGGTAGGCGAGACAAGCTCCGCAAATGCCACTGTGCACACGCATGGGAAGGCGCGGAACGGCAGGCGAACCCTTCGCCTGCGCTCGCGAGCCCGGAGACCGGCCCGGAGCAGCGTGACATGCGGTGGGCGATGTCATGGGGCCAGGTCGCAACCCGGCACCACACCCTCCCTCCGCCTGTCCTCTTCCCATCGTTCCCGCGCGGGCAGGCGCGGACCAGGAGTGTGTTCCAGTGCAGCGTCAAAACCCGTTGTCCCACCGCCATCGCCTGGCGGTGTCGTTGTCTTGCGTGCTTCTCTCGCCCTTCGCCGCGCTTGCCGAGCAAGCCCCCGGCGAACTCGACCAGATCATCGTCACCGCCTCGCGCACCGCCCAGACCCAGGACCAGGCCCTGGCCCCGGTCACCGTCATCGACCGCGCCCAAATCGAACGTCGGCAAGCGCAAACCCTGCCGGACCTGCTGCGTGGCGAGCCGGGCGTGTCGCTGGTCAACAGCGGCGGACCCGGCAAGAACACCTCGTTGTTCCTGCGCGGTACCGAATCGGACCACGTGCTGGTGTTGATCGATGGCGTCAAGGCCGGCTCGGCCACCTCCGGCGGCGCGGCCCTGCAGGACATCCCGGTCGAGCAGATCGAGCGCATCGAAATCGTGCGCGGGCCGTTCTCCAGCCTCTATGGCTCCGAAGCGATCGGCGGGGTGGTGCAGATATTCACCCGCCGCGCGCAAGGCCCGTTCGCGCCCAACCTGGCCTTGAGCGTCGGCAGCGACAACGCGCGCCGCTACAGCGCCGGCGTTTCCGGCCGTAGCCCGGGCGATCTCGGCGAACGCGGCGGCTGGTACGCGGTGCAGGCTGTGCACGATGAAACCGATGGCATCAACGCGTACACCAACACCGCTTCGAGCTACTACGACCCGGACCGCGACGGCTACCGCAACGACTCGCTCGGCGTGCAGGGCGGTTGGCGCTTCAATCGCCAGTGGGACGCCGAGGTCAACGCGCTACGCGCAGACAGCCGCAACGAATACGACGGCAGTGTCGACAACCTGTCCAAGAGCAGCGAACAGGTCGTCCGCGGGCGTCTGCGCTATGCACCAAGCGAACGCCTGAAGCTCACCGCCAGCGCCGGTGGCAGCGCCGAATTGAGCAACACCTACCTCGATGGCCAATACGCCTCGACCTTCGACACTCGCCGCCACGTCGCCTCGTTGCAGGCCGACCTCGACGCCGGCCCCGGCCTGCTGACCGTCGGCTTCGACTGGCAGCGCGACGAGATCGAGAGCAATGCCGGCTACGACGCCGACCAGCGCATCGACCGCGGCGCTTTCGCGCAATGGCAACAGAGCTTCGGCCAACAATCGCTGCAGGCCAGCCTGCGCCGCGACGACAACAGCCAGTTCGGCAATAAGAACACCGGCAGCCTGTTGTGGGGCTGGGACTTCACCGACGCCCTGCGCCTGACCGCCAGCTACGGCAGCGCGTTCAAGGCGCCGACCTTCAATGAGCTGTATTACCCCGGCTACGGCAATCCGAATCTCGGTCCGGAGACCTCACGCAGCGCCGAGCTCGGCCTGCGCGGAGAGCACGGTTGGGGGCGCTGGTCGCTCAATGCCTTCGAGACCCGGGTGGATGACCTGATCGCCTACGACGCCGACCTGGTCGACGCCGCGCACCCCTTCGGCCAGCCCAACAATGTCGACAAGGCGCGCATCCGCGGCAGCGAGGCGGTGGTCCAGACCACGCTGGCCGGCTGGGACCTGCGCACCTCCTACACCTGGCTCGACCCGCGCGCCAACGGCGCCAGCAACCATGGCAACTTCCTGCAGCGGCGCGCGCGCCAGAGCGGGCGGCTGGATATCGACCGCAGCTTCGGTGCCTTCAGCGTCGGCGGCAGCGTCTTCGGTTCCGGCGCGCGCTACGACAACCTTGCCAACACCACGCGCCTGGCCGGCTACGGCCTGTTCGACCTGCGCGTGGGCTGGCAGCTGGCCGAGGCCTGGAAGCTCAGCCTGGCCGCCAACAACCTGTTCGACCGTGACTACGAGACCGCGCGCTGGTATGCCCAGCCCGGCCGCAACTACCAGCTGACCCTGCGCTACCAGCCCGCGCAGTAACCCAGGAGCGCCGCCGATGAAGACCTTGCCACCTCCCGCCGCCACAGCGGTGCTGATCGCGCTGTTGATAGTGATGGTCGCCACGCGCTTCCATCACTTCGGCGACGTGCTGCATCTGCCGGACGCCTCGATGGCGCTGTTCTTCCTCGGCGGCTTCTACCTGCGCCGCTACGCCCTGTATGCGCTGATGCTGGGCGTAGCGGTGCTGGTCGACTACGTCGCCATTGCCCAGCAAGGCCTCAGCTTCTTCCAGCACTACTGCGTCACCCCCGCCTACTACGGCCTGCTGCTGGCGTATCTGGTCCTGTGGCAGGGCGGGCGCTGGATTTCGCGGCGGCGCCAGGACGATGCCGTGGCCTTCGGCCAGGTCTGGATGGTGGGCGTGGCCGCGGCCGCGCTGTCGTTCCTGATCTCCAATGGCGCCTTCTACTGGTTTGGCGGTCGCTACCCGGATCCGAACTGGCCGCAGTACTTTGCCCGCCTCGGCCAGTGGGGGCCGCTGTTCGTGCGGACCACCGCCGCGTACCTGGCGGTGGCCCTGGCCGTGCACTACGGCGTGATGCGCGCGCGACGCCGGTTGCGTCGCGCACCGGGAGCAACGGCATGAACGAGCGCAGCCCGCAGGAAGACGATGCACACTACCTCGAGCGCGCCCGCCGCAAGAAGGAATTGATCGACCGCCGCATCGCGCGCGCCACCATCGACCGCGGCGTGTTCGTGGTCAACACCGGCAACGGCAAGGGCAAGAGCTCGTCCGGCTTCGGCATGCTGGCGCGTTCGCTCGGCCATGGCTTGCGCTGTGGCGTGGTGCAGTTCATCAAGGGCAGCTTTGCCACCGGCGAGGAGGCGTTCTTTCGCCGCTTTCCCGATGAGCTCGATTACCACGTCATGGGCGAGGGCTTCACCTGGGAGACCCAGGACCGCGCCCGCGATATTGCGGCTGCGCAAGCGGCCTGGGCGGTCGCGCGCAAGATGCTGGCCGAGCCGGACTATGACTTCGTGCTGCTGGACGAACTCAATATCGCGCTGGTGAAGGACTACGTGGCACTCGACGAAGTATTGGCTGCGGTACGTGCGCGGCCAGCACGCCAGCACGTGGTCATCACCGGCCGCGGCGCCCCGGATGGCTTGATCGAAGCGGCCGATACCGTGACCGAGATGCGCCTGGTCAAGCACGCGTTCAACGCCGGGATCATGGCGCAAAAGGGTGTCGAGCTCTGACATGCCCGCGCAACTGCCCGCGTGGGAAACACCGGCATGAGCGCCATGGCGATGTTCGCCGTCGCGTCCGGCGCGGTCCTGCTTGACCTGCTGTTCGGCGAGCCGCGCCGTGGCCATCCCCTGGTCGCCTTTGGTCGCTTCGCCAGTGGGCTGGAGGCACGGCTGTATCGCGATTCGCGCGCCCTGGGGCTAGCTGCGTGGATGCTCGCGGTGCTGCCGCTGGTGGGCGTGGCGGGTGGCTTGCAGTGGTGGTTGTGGACGCGCGCGCCGTGGGCCGGCCTGGCCTGGGCGGCGCTGGCGCTCTATGTTGCGCTGGGCTTGCGCAGCCTCGGCGAACACGCCGTTGCGGTGGCCGCTGCGCTCGAAGGTGATGATCTCGCTGCCGCGCGTTTGGCGGTGGGGCGCATCGTCAGTCGTGACGTGCAGGCGCTGGACGCGCAACAAGTCGCAGGTGCAGCGACCGAGTCGGTGCTGGAAAACGGCAGCGATGCGGTCTTCGCCGCGCTGTTCTGGGGCGTGTTGCTCGGCGCGCCTGGCGCGGTGCTGTACCGGCTGGCGAATACGCTCGATGCCATGTGGGGCTATCGCACGCCGCGCTACCAGCGCTTCGGCTGGGCCGCGGCGCGCATCGACGACGGTTTGAACTGGCTACCCGCGCGCCTGGCCGCGCTCACCTACGCGGTGCTCGGCGCCACCGGATGCGCGCTGCGCTGTTGGCGGGTGCAAGGCACGCGCTGGAAGAGCCCCAACGCCGGGCCGGTGATGTCGGCCGGCGCCGGCGCACTGCGGGTCGTGCTCGGTGGCGCGGCGCCCTACCACGGCCAATGGCAACTGCGACCGGTGCTGGGCGCGGGTGCCGCGCCCGACGCGAGTAGCGTGCGCCGCGCGTTGTCCCTGGTGCGCAGCGGCGTGGCGCTGTGGCTGTTGCTGTTGGCGTTGCCGGTTGCAAGTTCCGCCTGGGGAGGGCACTGACATGCTCGAACATGGAGGACGCCTGTTGCGTGCCGCCCGCCAGTTCGGCATCGCGCCCGAGCAATGGCTGGATCTATCGACCGGCGTGAGTCCGTGGCCCTGGCCGGTGCCGGCATTGCCGGCCAGTGCATGGCAGCGCCTGCCCGAGGACGAGGATGGCCTGCGGGAGGCTGCGCAGTCTTATTACGGTGCGGCGCAGCTGTTACCGGTGGCCGGTTCACAGGCCGCTATCCAGGCGCTGCCGCAGCTACGTGCGCGCAGTCGTGTCGGCATCATCGCGCCCGGCTACAACGAGCATGCGCATGCCTGGCGCCGCGCTGGCCATGACGTCGTGTTGGCCGCGGCCGATGTGTTGCGGGCAGCGGTAGACGATTTCGATGTGCTGGTGTTGATCCATCCCAATAACCCCGGCGGCGACCGCTTCGCGGGCGAACACCTGCTCGACCTGCGGGCGCGGCTGGCGCGGCGCGGTGGCTGGCTGGTGGTCGACGAAGCCTTTATCGACGCTACACCCGAAAACAGCCTCTGCGCCCACGCCGGGATCGACGGCCTGGTGGTGCTGCGCTCGATTGGCAAGTTCTTCGGCATGGCCGGTGCGCGCGCCGGCTTCGTCTTTGCCGTGCACGACCTGCTCGACACCCTGCGCGAACGTCTCGGACCCTGGGCGCTCAGTGGCCCTTCGCGCTGGGCAGTCAGGCAGGCCCTGGTCGATCGCGCCTGGCAGGCGCAGGCGCGGCCGCGCTTGCTCGCCGCTTCGAATCAATTGGGCGCGTTGCTGGGTGCGCAGGGGTTGCCGCCGCAGGGGGGCAGCGCGTTCTTCCAGTGGTGCGTGCATGCCGATGCGCCGGCCCTGAACGCGGCGTTGGCGCAACGCGCGATCCTGACCCGGCTTTTCGACACGCCCGCGAGCCTACGGTTCGGCCTGCCACCCGATCCAGCTGGTTTTCGCCGGCTCGAAATTGCCTTGCGCGAGATCCTGCAATGACTGCACGCGTCCTCATGGTCCAGGGCTGCACCTCCGATGCCGGCAAGAGCACACTGGTCGCCGCCCTTTGCCGCTGGCTGCACCGGCAAGGCGTGGACGTGGCTCCGTTCAAGCCGCAGAACATGGCGCTCAATGCCGCCGTCACCGCCGACGGCGGCGAGATCGGCCGCGCCCAGGCAGTGCAAGCGCAAGCCTGCGGCTTGCCGCCGCATACCGACTTCAACCCGGTGCTGTTGAAGCCGCACAGCGACACCGGCGCACAGGTGATCGTGCATGGCCGGGCGGTCGGCACGCTCGATGCGGTCGCGTACCACGACTACAAGCGCACCGCGCGCGAGGCCGTGCTCGCCTCGCACGCGCGACTGCAGGCGCGGCATGCGGCAATCATTGTCGAAGGCGCCGGCAGCCCGGCCGAGATCAACCTGCGGGCCAACGACATCGCCAACATGGGCTACGCCGAGGCGGTCGACTGCCCGGTGATCCTGGTGGCCGACATCGACCGTGGCGGCGTGTTCGCGCACCTGGTCGGTACCCTGGCGCTGCTGTCGGACAGCGAGCAGGCGCGGGTAGTCGGCTTTGTCATCAATCGCTTCCGCGGCGACCTTGCGTTGCTGCAACCCGGCCTGGACTGGCTGCAACAGCGCACCGGCAAACCAGTGCTCGGCGTGCTGCCGTACTTGCAGGGCCTGCACCTGGAGGCCGAGGATGCCCTGCCGCGCGCGACTGTGGCCAAGCCGCAGGCGCGCTTGCGCATCGTCGTGCCGGCGTTGCCGCGGATCAGCAACCACAACGACTTCGACGCACTGGCCGCGCATCCGCAAGTGGAGCTGCACTTCATCGGCCCCGGCCAATCGCCGCCGCCCTGCGACTTGATCGTGCTGCCGGGCAGCAAGTCGACCCGCGCCGACCTGGCCTGGCTGCGCGAACACGGCTGGGAGGCGGTCATGGCCCGGCACCTGCGTTACGGCGGCCGCTTACTCGGTATTTGCGGCGGCTTCCAGATGCTGGGGCAGACGTTGCTCGACCCGGCCGGCATCGACGGCACAGCCGGCAGCAGCGAAGGCCTGGGTTGGCTGGCGATGGACACCTGCTTCGAGCCAGACAAGCAATTGCGCAGCGTGCAAGGCTGGCTCAGTTTCGCCGACGCCGAGGTGCGCGGTTATGAAATCCACTGCGGCAACAGCCGCGGCGAAGCACTGGCCAGGCCCTTCGCGGTGCTTGACGGCGGCCGCCACGATGGCGCGATCTCGCCCGATGGCCAGGTCATGGGCACCTACCTGCATGGCGTCTTCGACAGCCCCGCCGCCCTGTCGGCCTTGCTCGACTGGGCCGGCCTGGCCGATGCGGAAGCGCTCGACCTGGACGCACTGCGCGAGCGCACCCTGGAGCGCCTGGCCGATGCGGTAGAGCAATACCTGGACACCGCCGCCTTGTCGCGTTGGCTGGCACTGCCACCACGCTGATGTACGTGATCCCCGTTCGCCTCGGAGCTGCTTCATGCATGACCTGATTCTGGGTGGCGCGCGTTCCGGCAAAAGCGCGCTGGCCGAAGCGCGTGCCGCTGCCAGCGGCCTGGCCGTGACCTATATCGCCACCGCGCAGGCACTGGATGCGGAGATGGCCGCGCGCATCGACCACCACCGCGCACGCCGTCCGCCCCAATGGCAATGCGTGGAAGAGCCGCTGGCACTGGCTGCCACGTTGCGCGCGCATGCTGGCGTCGGGCGCTGCCTGGTGGTCGACTGCCTGACCCTGTGGCTCGGCAACCTGCTCGGCGATAGCGATGGCGAACACTTTGCGCGCGAGCGCGATGCGCTGCTGCGCACGCTGCCGGCGTTGCCGGGCCGCGTGATCCTGGTCAGCAACGAAGTGGGGCAGGGCATCGTCCCGTTGGGCGCGTTGAGCCGGCGCTTCGTGGATGAAGCCGGCTGGCTGCACCAGGCGCTGGCGCAACAATGTGCCCACGTGGCCCTGGTAGTGGCGGGCCTGCCGTTGTGGCTGAAAGGCGGCGCAGCATGAGCGCAGCCTGGTGGCAGCAGGCCACGCGCCGGCCTGACAGCGAGGCGGCGGCGGCGGCACAGGCGCGCCATGCCTGCTTGACCAAGCCGCCGGGCTCGTTGGGAAGGCTGGAGCCGCTGGTGCTGCGATTGGCGGCGTTGCAGGGGACGCCGCGGCCGCACGTCGATACGGTCTGGATCACGGTGTTCGCCGCCGACCACGGGGTCGCCGCCGAAGGCGTGTCGGCGTTCCCGCAAGCGGTCACCGGCGAGATGCTGCGCAATTTCGCCGCCGGCGGCGCCGCTATCTCGGTGCTCGCCAAAGCACTTGGCGCGCAACTGGAAGTCGTCGATCTGGGGACGGTGAACGACCCCGGCGCCCTGGCCAGCGTGCGGCGTGCGCGGATCGCGCCGGCTACGGCCAATTTCTGCAGCCAGCCGGCCATGTCGCTGACGCAGCTGGATAGTGCGCTAGGCGCAGGCCGCGCCAGCGTGGCCGCCGCGCAGGCGGCCGGCGCACGTTTGTATATCGGCGGCGAGATGGGCATCGGCAACACCACTGCCGCCGCCGCACTTGCCGCTGCGCTGCTGCGGCTGCCGCCCGAATGGTTGGTGGGCGCCGGCACCGGCCTGGACGCGGAAGGCATCGCGCACAAGGCGGCGGTCATCGCCCGCGCACTGGCCTGGCATGCCGGCGAGCACCCGCCGCTGGAATGGCTGCGCCGCGTCGGCGGCTTCGAGATCGCCGCGCTCTGCGGGGCCTGCATCGCCGCCGCGCAAGCCGGCCTGCCGGTGCTGGTCGACGGCTTCATCGTCAGCGTGGCCGCGCTGGCGGCAGTGCGAATCCATCCCGGCGTGCGCGACTGGCTGCTGTTCTCGCACCGCTCGCAGGAGAACGGCCATGGCGCGGTGCTCGATGCGCTCAGCGCCGATCCGCTGCTCGACCTGGGCCTGCGCCTGGGTGAAGGCAGCGGCGCGGCGCTGGCGTTGCCGCTGCTGCGGCTGGCCTGTGCGCTGCATGCGAACATGGCGACCTTTGCGGAAGCAGGAGTGTCAGAGGCGTGAGCGGCGTGCTTGAAATCGAACTCTTGCGCCACGGACACACCGGGCAACGTAGCTATCGCGGCCAGCTTGATGACCCGCTCAGCGCACAGGGTTGGGCGCAGCTACGCACGGCCACGGCCAGTGCCACATGGGATGCGGTGGTGTCATCGTCGTTGCAGCGCTGCGCCGCTTTCGCGACCGAGCTGGCCGGGCAACGCAGTATCCCCCTGCGCCTGGACCCACGCCTGGTCGAGTATCACTTCGGCCAATGGCAAGGCGTGCCGATCGAGGACATCGCCCGCGATGAAGGTGATGCACTCGGCCGCTTCTGGGCCGACCCGGTGCAGTACCCGCCGCCGGGCGGCGAGCCGTTCGCCGCATTTCGCACGCGGCTCGCGGCCGCACTCGACCAGATTGCCAAGGAACACGCCGGGCGCGCTCGCCGCGTGCTGGTAGTGACCCACGGCGGGGCGATTCGCGCACTGCGCTGCATCGCCGAGCAACGGCCGTTCGGGCAGATGGTAGAGATTGAGGTCGCGCACGCTTCGCTGCATCCGCTGGCGTGGCCGACACCGGCATGATCGATGGGCTGCTGGTGGCGCTGGGTTTCCTCAGCCGGGTACCGGTACCGGCACGCGTATTCGCACGCCCGGGCGCGCAGGCGCGTTCGCTACCGTGGTATCCGCTGGTCGGCCTGGTCATCGGCGCACTCCTGTGCGTGCTCGCGTGGGCGTTGCAGGAAGCGCCGCCGCTGCTGAGCGCGGCACTGCTGGTTGCCGCATGGGCCTGGCTGAGTGGCGGCCTGCACCTCGATGGCCTGGCCGACAGCGCCGATGCCTGGGTCGGCGGCCTCGGCGATCGCCAGCGCACGCTGGCGATCATGAAAGACCCGCGCAGCGGCCCGGCCGCCGTGGTCGCTTTGACGCTGGTGCTGTTGTTGAAGTTCGCGGCGCTGGCGAGCCTGCCGGCCCCGGCCTGGCTGCCCTTGTTGCTGGCACCGATGCTGGGGCGCGCGGCGCTCACGGCCGCTTTCCTGTCCACTCCCTACGTGCGTGCGCAAGGCATGGGCACGGCACTGGCCGGCGCCTCGCGCTGGGCCTGCGGGTTGGCGGTGCTGGCGAGCCTGGCGCTGGCCCTGATCGCGGGGCCGGCCACGTATGCACCGCTGCTCGCGGCGGCGGTCGTGTTCTGGCTATGGCGGCGGGCCTGCATGCGCCGGCTGGGCGGCATGACCGGCGACACCTGCGGCGCACTTGCCGAGCTGGTGGAGATGACCGTGCTGGTGATGATGGCGCTGTAGTGCACTGTCCGTTCCCGCTGCACGTCTACTGATCGGTCACATGGCACGCGCCGCTCAGGCTGGGCCCGGCTCTGCGTCGCCGCTGTCCGGCAGGAACACGAACTGCGGCGGTGGATGCATCAGGAACTGTTGGTGGGAAATGTTCCAGGCATAGGCGCCGGCGAGGGGAAACGCCAGGCAGTCGCCCGGCGCCAATGCCGCGACCGGCTGCGCGCGCGCCAGCACGTCCTTGGGTGTACACAGCTGGCCGACCAGTGTCACCGGGGTGTTCCGGATCACGGGTGCCGCGTCGCCGCGCAGGACGCGGAAAGGATGGTCATGGCCTTGCGCGGCGGGCGTACGGAAGTGATGCGTGCCGCCGCGAGCAACCGCGAACCACTCGCCCTGGCTGCGCTTGATATCCAGTACTTCCATCAGGTACCAGCCGCACGCCGCGGTCATGTAGCGACCTGGCTCAAGGCGCAGGCGCAGGTCGCTGCCTGCGGCGCGCAGCACCGCGGGTAGCCCCGCGCAGAACAGGGGCCAGCTGAAGGAGTCTTCCGGCGTTGCGTAGTTCACGCCAAAGCCGCCACCAGCGTTCACGGTCAAGGGGCCGAGTGCGTGACGGCTACGCCAATGCTGTACGCGGCCGAGCACGCTGGCGATCAACCTGAGTTGGCGAGTTGCGCTAGGCTGATGCGACATCAGGTGGAAGTGGAAGCCCGCGAGGCGAAGTGACGGTTGCCTCCGCAGCTGTTGCAGCGCAGCGTCGAGGTCAGATTCGTCCAGGCCAAACGGCGAAGGACGTCCTCCCATCATCAGGCGCGTGTGGCCCAGCTCTGGCGCGGCGATATTCACTCGCAGGAACACCTGCAGCGGCCGCGGCGCCTGGGTCGCCAGCGCGGCCAGCCTTCGCAGCTCGCTCAGGCTTTCAACGTGCACGGTGCAGCGAGGCAGGGTGATGGCCAGCCTGAGTTCGGCGTCAAGCTTTCCGGGGCCGCCGAACAGCAGGGGCTTGTCGGGTTGATGGCGATGCAGCCACGCCAGCTCCCCGCCCGAGGCGGCTTCGAACCCGTCCACGCAATCGGCCAGCGTGGCCAGTATCGGTGGTTCCGCATTGGCCTTGGCGGCATAGAACAATTCGCACTCGGAGGGAAGCAGCCCGCGCATCCATTGTGCGTGCGCGCGCAGCCATGACAAGTCATGGACGTAGGCACAGACAGGCTCCTCGCGCCCCGCGCGAAGTTGCGCCCATGCCCGCTCGATCGGTGCCAGTTCAATGGACAGGCTCATTGCAGTGACCTGCTTGCATCAGCAATGGGATTGGGCAGCTGGGTGTAACCGGCCTGGCGATCCGGCCGCCTCAGCACGCGTATGCCCAGATTGTTCTTTCCGGGCAGCGCCGCGCCCTGCAGCAGCGACTGCAGTTCCGGCTGCGGACCATTGCGTTTCTGCCAGCGACGGGCGATATCGCCGACGCAGTCCCACAACGCTTGCTCCAGTTCCGCATCGCCATCGGCGAGGTGGAAGATGGCTTCGGCCAGGTTGTTGACCAGCGTGCAGTAGGCAACGCGGTTCCAACCCTGCTCGGCGCTGTAGTGCAGCGACTCACGAACCCGCTCGCTGATGCCGGCCAGGCGCGCCGCCGGCCACTGTGAAGCGATCAGCTTGGTACCTTCCAGGTCGCGCACCCAGACGCGAGCGGGCCAGCCGGCGCTGAAGCCAATGAGCGTGTTCTGCAGGTGCGGCTCCAGCACGATGCCAAAGTCGAACAAGGCATGCCATGCCCCATCCAGGAGCAGGCCGGCATAGCGACCGAACCACGCCAGGGTGGTCGTGTGCACGTTATCGCCGTGCTGGCGGGCCAGTTGCCGCATCAACGGAACACAGGCATTGTCGCCACGCGCGTTGCGGGTGAACAATGCACCGGCGACCTGCGGTCTCCACTGCTGGCGTTGCGCGGTCGGGATCGCCTGGCGATAGAGAATGCCGAAGCTCTCGGCCAGGCGTAGCGTGGCGACGGGGTCCTGCGCCAAGCCGCTGAAATCCAAGGATGTGGCCGCCGGTTCCAGCATGATGCCGAAGCCGTCCACCTGCTTGCTCAGGGCCGCCCAGGTCGGGGCCAATAGCGTGCTCATGGCCACGGCACTTTCCAGTTCGTACCAGGCATTTTTGCGCACGCAATTGGTCATGCGCACGTGCACCGAGCACTTGAGGAAGTAGTCCAGGCCCGGATGGAAAAGCGTGCGTACCGACGAGGTCGGAAACAGGCTTTCGCCGAGCGGACCGACCGGGCTGATCCATCCGTGCGCCTGCGCCTGCTGCAGCAGCGGGTCATCCAGCAGCCGTTGCGCCTCCCAGGGATGGCAGGGATACAGATCATCGCGGCCGCAGAGCGTTGCCAGCGTGGTGCTGACGTCGCGCCCGCGCTGTCTTCGCAGCCGCGCATCGACCCGGAACCAGAACAGCGGGAATGAAGTCCGTGCTTCGGGCGAGCAGGCCGCCACTTCCTCCAGCGCCAGGCCTTCGCGGCTCTTGGGCGTGGGGTGCAGGGCGTGGCCCCAGACCATCGACTGCTCTGCATCCAGCAGCCAGTCGCCGCTGGGTTTGGCGCGTTGCGCGTGTTGCAGCATCAGGGCGGTGATCGCCACGCTGTTCTCGCTTTGCGCGACGAGTTCGGGATTGATTTCCTCGGCTGACCCCATCGTTTGCAACAGGCAACGCGCCAGCCCCTGCGAGTCGAGGCAACGCCAGCCGCTGCCCGGTCGCTTCAGGTACGGCACGGAGCCGAACCGGCAGCGACCGAGCTTGTCGACATGGAGCAGGCGCGTGCAAAGATGACCCGCGCCCGCGAGGTCCAGGCGTAGCCAGCGTCCGCCAAGCGCGGCGGCCCCGGGGCGGTCGGGACCCCGGTAGTCGAGGTCGGCAGTGCCGCGCGGAAGCGCGAATTCGCGCAGGTAGCAGTTCAACCAGCACGCGCAGGCCTGGTCATGCGCCAGTCCGAGGTACCACGGGTCATGGTCGGTTTGCGGGGGCATCGATGGTTCTCCATGCAGGCAAATACAACAGGACGACAAGGGCGGCGGTCGCGGCGGTGGTGGCAGCCAACTGGAAGGGCGCCGCGTCGTCCTTCCACTGCACCAGGGAGGCGGCGGCAAGGCCGGCGGCCACGCCCGCCCACTTGCCGCAAGCGTCGAAGCGGCCGAACACCCGCCCGGCGATCGATGGCGTGGCGAATCCGGCCAGATGCTGGTTCAGCCCGCGAAGGCACAGCGACATGCCCAGCCCCGCCAGCAGGCGAGCAACGAACAGCGAGGCGATGCCGTTCAGCCCCGACTGCCACAGGTTTGCAATCGCGAAGAGCAGCAGCCCCAGCACCAGGCCGCGATGCGGGATTGCGCTGCGCCAAAGCGGAAGCAGGGCGAGATAGGCCAGGTGGGGCAAGCTGAAGAGCACGCCTCCCCAGGCGGTATCGCTTGCACCGCGCGCCAATGCGAAGGGGACGAAGTACGGAAAGCCCACGACCAGCGCAAAGCAGAACAGGAACTGCGCCAGCAGTAGCGCGCCCCAGCCCCTGGCGTCGGTCGCCGGCGCAGGCACGGCAGGCTCCGCCATGGGCACGCCTGCAGCCGCGGTCGGCCGATCGGTCGGAAGTCCGCAGGTCAACACGAAGGCGAGCAAGGGCAGCAGCGCCAACACGCGATAGAGCGACTGCGCCGGCGCGGCCGCCATCGCGATGCCCACCAGCACCGGTGCGCTGACCAAGGCCAGCCGGGCCGAGTACTGCGTCCAGTCCAGCGCGCGCGCGAGCGCGCCGGTACTGGCCTGGACCGCCAGGTAAGCGTTGGCCGCTGCCAGCGAGCCACCGAAGAAGCCTTGCACCAACAAGCCCAAGGCCAGCCCAGGCAAGTCGCTTGCGAAGCCGGCAATGGCAAAACCGGCAGCCAGTCCAAGTTGCGCCCGCAACAGCGACAACTTACGGCCGTGGCGATCGGCGAAGCGGCCCCACGCCGTGGTGCTCAGGGCAGCGCACAGCGTCGGCAGCACGTACAGGGCGCCTGCCCAGCCTGCGCCCGCATCCGGCGCCAGCTCGCCGATGATCCGGGACAGGAACACGGGCATGCCCAGCGCGGCGAAGGCGCTGAGAAAATGAGCCGTCAGCACCGACGCCAGCACGCGGTTCATTGCGGCGCGGGGAGGCTTCATGGGCGAGCCGGCGACGCGTTGCGGCTGAAGCCTCCGCCAAATGGGTTCGGCGCGCTGTCGCCGTAGTACTTGTTGATGTCCAGCGCGCCGGTGTGGCGCTTGCTCAACAGGCTTCCCGCGCTCAACAGGTACTTGACCGGCAACCTGTCGGCGCTCAGCAGCTGGCGCGCCGGAGCGGTGTCGATTGCTTCGTCGTCCAACTGCTGCAATACCTGCGCCAGTTGCAGGCGAAGACGCGCATACAGCCGCGCGCGCAATTCGGGTTGCCCGGCACTCAGTCCTTCCAGGATCGCCTGTAGATCCAGCTGCAGCACGATGGTGCAGAACATCCGCGCCAGCCAGGCTTCCTCGTCAACCAGCAACCGCGGATCCCGGGGCGTCCCGAGCACGTCCAGCCCCGGCAGCTGCGCGCGCAAGCGCGGCAGGCGTATGCGCGCCGAGTCGTTGTCCTTCATCAGCAAGCGCGTGGCATGGCCGGCGCTATAGATCACCACGCAGTTCTGTTGGTTGGCCTCCAGGGCGATGCCGTAACGTAGCCACAGGCGCAGATGGACCCGGCAAAGCAAAGCGGTGTAGTCGTCCCACCAGGCGACCAGGTCGCCGCCGTGGAATTGGTCGGCCAAGTGCGCGGCCATCGGCCTGCCGTCGGGCATCGCCGCACAGAATGCCGCCGCGGGCACCAGGGTGGCATCGGGAAGCTCGGGATAGCGACGGACCAGATAGGTGAGATGGCTCGCTTCACCCACGTGACCGCCGTGCGCCTCATCGACCGGCACGCAACAGGTGCCCAGGATTGGGTCGAGGTGGGCGATCATGCGCAGCACCCTTTCCATCCAGTGGCCGTCGTACAGCGTGGAGGGCTTCATCAGGCGCAGGTTCAGCGCACCGAGCGTGCGCATCGGCACCGGCACCTTGATGTGGAACCCAGGTGCCTGCATGCACGCCAGGCTCCGCACCGACAGCGTGGGCCGCACTTGCAACCATTCGCGTGGTGCACGAAGGGAGCCGTCAGGCAATGGGAAATCGTCCTGGCCGAGTTGATCCCACAACATCGGGTGCACCGGCCACAATAGGTGGCTCTCGGCCACCGATGCCGGCAATCCAAGCGTCGCAGGTTCAGGCCACAACGCGGGCGCCGCGCTGGTGCAGGTGGCCTGCGAGCGCGGCACGGCGAGCCATCGCAGCGCGAACGAAGCGCCGAACTCGGGTGCGAACCGGCGCAGCTGTTCGTCAGTCAGTCCAAGCTTGGCCCGGGCAGTGGGATAGAAGGGGTGGTCGCGATAGCTCGCCACCTGATCGCAGCGATAGGCACGTTCCGCCGCGTCGGGCAGACGTAGCGCGTTGGCCAGCAACGGCGCCTGCTCGGCGTAGCCTTGCCTGGCCGCGCCACGATGGCCGATGGCGCAGGCCGCTTCCTCGGCATAGGCGCGGTGCAGTCGTTGTGCTTCTTCGTCCAGGCCGCTACCGAGCCGTGCCAGCCAGGGACCGGCGCCATGTTCGCTCAACACCTGGCCACCTTGCTGCACGAGCCAGTAGTCGTGGCAGGCACTGACCTCCTGCAGGTAGCCCTCACGGCGCACCGGCAGCCAGACGATGCCATCGGGAAGATGGTCGATGCGCAGCCAGACGGCGGGGACCGCCGCCTCGGGCCAAGCGGAAAGCAGCGCAGGGCCGGGTTCGGCGACGATGCCTTTGCTTGCGATGCAGCGCACGTCCTCGCGCAGGCAGGCATCGATGATCCGCGTCACGATGTAGCGCTCGTCGGAGGGGTGGTTCATGCCGGCGTACCGCGGGCATCGATCTTCCAGTGCAGGTCGGCCTCGACCGAGGCCAAGCGCTGTTCCAAGACCGCCGCGTCGTCTGCCAGGGCGTTCAGTATCCCCAGGTAGTCCTTGTTCGAATGGCTGAGGAGGATCTGTTCCCCGGGGCTGCGCATGCGTCGGTAACGGATATCGCTGCGGGCGTCCTGGTGATGGCTGTCTTCGCTGGCGGCGACCAGTTCGCCCTCGTGATCTGCCACGTAGCAGCGCCACAGCGCATGCGCCCGCTCGCTGCGCAGCATCGGCAATGGCAGACCCAGGTGCGGTGCCAGCACCGCGGAAAACCATTGCCGCTCGAACATGCGGTCGAGCAGGAATTCCTGTTGGTCACCAATGCTTCGGTAGTTGATTTCGACCAGCACCGGGCCGTCGCCGGTGAGGATGAACTCGCTGTGGCAAGCGCCCAGGCCGATGCCGAAAGCGCGCAGTTGTGCGAGTGCTTCCTGTTGTACCGGGGTTTCGGCGCCAGGGCGCCAGCGCGCCTCCAGCTCGATGAAGTGAGGGGGAGGCGATAGCTGGACCTCGAAACTGCCGAGAGCCTGGAGCTGATGTCCATCGCCCAGCGTCTCCAGCGTGAACAAGGGTCCCTGCAACGTCTGTTCCAGCAGCACGCTGCGCTGCGGATGCCGCTGCCAGAAATCGGCGAGATAGCATCGCAACTGGTCTGCATCGCCGCACTGGCGCACATCGAGGCTGGCAACGCCTTCGCGCGGTTTGGCCACGATGGGCCACGGAATGGAATCAGGCGCGGCGTTGCCGGGCGAAAGGACCCGGAACCAGGGCACCGGCAAGCCCAGGGCTACGCAGCGTTGGCGCATGACGGCCTTGTTCTTGGCCGCGTAGCACACCTCCCAGGCCTTGCCCGGCAGACCCAGGCCGGCGGCGACCGCGGCGGCACTGGCCTGCAGGTGGTCGCTATTGCTGAAGATGCCCCGCGGCATCGCACCTGCGTCGTGGATCGCATCCAGGACCGCGCAAGGGTTGAACACGTCGCACCCGATTACCTGTTGGGGGCGCTGCAGCGGCGTGTCGTGGAAGTAGGACAGGTGTTCCAGCGGCTGATCGGTCAGTATCCAGACCGGGAGGCCCGATGCATGCGCGGCAGGCAGGAACCCCTCGGTGATGGCGGGGTGGCAAACGTGGGCAAGGATGACCAGCGGCGCTTGCGGATGAAGTGTCATGGCAGCTCTCTGTCGGCGGTCGGAAGACCGCTGCGTGAGGGCTGCCTCTGCAGCGCAGGGATGCGCCGCTGGGTGGCGGTGGTGGCGGCTGGCGCCGCCTGGCAGAAGCGAACTAGCGGGCTGAGGGGGGTGCTGTCTTAGAAGGTCAACGCCAGCGCGGCGGTCACGCTGCGGCCCGGGGCGGGCTGGCGGCCCCATGGACTGGTGTCGATGCCGCGGAACCAGTAACGGCGGTCGAACAGGTTGTTGACCGCCAGCGAAACATCCAACTTGCGCGCGGCGCGTTCAAACAGGGTGTGGGTCACCTTGGCATCCCACACCGAGTAGGACGGCAGCCGCCCGACCGAGGCGATGGCGTTCTCTGCAACGGAATTGGCCGCATCGCTGAAGGCCGAGCTGAAGTAGTAGCCCGACAGGCCAAACACCGTGCGCGCATACTGATAGGTCAACCCCAAGGTCAATTGATGGCGCGAGGTGTAGGGCACGCGGTTGCCACTGAACGGACCAGCCTTCTGGCGCGCGTCGAGGTAGGCATAGCCTGCATCGACCACCAGGCCGGGCAGCGACTCAGGGTGCCAGTGCAGTTCCAGCTCCGCGCCCTGGTGCTGGGTCCGGCCGAGGTTGCGAAACAGGCGGGTGGTGCTGTCGAACTGGATCTGCTGGTCAAAATCGATCCGATAGATCCCGACCTGGGCGCGAATATTTTCGTTGGGTTGGTAGCGTGCACCCAGTTCGTAATTCCAGGCCAGTTCCGGGTCCAGGTGGTTGCCAAAGATGATCTGGGTCACTTGCGGCGCGCGCAGCGAACGCTGGCCGTCGGCGTAGATGAACCAATCGCTGTTGGCCTGGACGCCCACCGTCAGGCCCGGCAACAGGCTGCGCACCTCGTTGCGGGTCTGCGCCCCGGTAGCGCGGTTGAAGTAGCGCGACTGCAGCCGTTCGAAGCGCAGCCCGGGGGTGAGGGTCACGCGGCCATCGGCCAGGCTGATCGCGTTGCTGACATAGGCCGCCAAGGCGCGGTCCTCGAAGCGCCAGTCGCGGGTTACGGTGTACTGACCCCTGGGCAGCTTCAGACTGCCTTCCCGGTACTGGATGTCCTCGCGCACGACGCGCACGCCTACGGTGTAGTCCTGGCGGACGCCGCCGGTTTCGCCCATTGACCAGGTGAGTTGCGGCTCGCTGCCGAGCACGCGATAGGTGCGTGGGGCGTTCTCGCGTTTTTCCGGCGGCAGGTCCGCGCGCCACAATTCGGACGGTGCCTGGCGCAGCCCGAAGACAAAGCTCCGGCTGTTGCGCGCGCTGAAGGTGTTCCAGTTCAAACGCACGTCCTGGAAAGGCCCATGGTCGCCCAGCAGGTGTTGGTAGCGTAGCGAGGCGCGCGTGGTGTGCCCATTGAAGCTGTCCAGCAAACGGGTGGCCTGGCGCGGATTGCGTCGATAGTCATCTGGACTGAGTGCCCCGGGCAGGTTGAGGTTGGCCAGGTACCGCTGCACGCTGGCCTTGATCACTTGGGTGTCGCTCAACCACCATTCGGCGCGTAGGCGGATATTGTCGATGGCCGTGTCGCTGTGGGAACGCCAGGTTTGGCCACGGGTCCGGTTGGCGTCCAGGCTGATGCCAAAGCGTTCATTGAGGAAGCCCGCGGTGCTGAGGGTGAAGTCGGACAGGAACTGGCCGGCACCGGCCGCAGTTACCTTCTGGGTCAGGGTGGTCGTCCAGTGCGTCGGGATCTCGGGGCTGATCAGGTTGATCAGGCCGCCGACGTTGTTGGGGCCGTAGCGCACTGCGGCTCCGCCGCGCACGACATCGATGCGGTCGACCTGCTGCAACCCAATCGGGAACAGCGACAGGCTGGTTTGCCCGTAGGGTGCAAGCGAAAGCGGGACGTCGTCTTCCAGCACCTGCACGCGGCCGCTGCGGCTTTCATACAGGCCGCGCAGCATCAGCTGCGGCAGCGCCCCGGTACCGGTCTCGTCAAAGATCTTGATGCCGGGCACACGCTGTAGCGCGCCGTCCAGCGACTGCACCGGGCCGTAGCGCAACTGCTCGCGGCCGATGACCTGGCGGCTACCGGCGTAGTGCCGCACATCGCCGTCAGTCGAGCGGCCCAAGAGCCTGCCCTGGACGTGGAGTGTATCGAGGGACTTGATCGATGCTTCGGCGTCGGCAGCTTCGGCACGGTTGCATAAACCTGCCAGCGCGAGCGCGATCAGACTGGATAAAGCGCTCAGGGAGAGGTGTGGAGACATGAGGAGTCGTCGTCAGCTGATGAAAAGAAGGCGAGCGCCAGAATCACGAGCGCGCCGGCGCGGCTTACAGACTGGCGGCGCTGCGGCGGAACGCAGCGCCCGATCCCCGCCCTGTGACGGTTGGTTGCAGTACGCGACAGACGTGCACGGGGACACAGCCTCGCGACGCCATCCAGCGCCCGTGGCGGGCACGGGCGCTCAAGCGAATGCAGGGAAAAAGCCGAACAGGCAGACAGCCGCATGGACACATACGCCGTGGGAACCGGCGCCTATCCTTGAGGAGATGAGAATCGTTATCAAGCGCGTTTCAGCACTACTTGAGTACTGCATGCGCGACCGCGGTGACGCGCCGTTCTACGCGGGTGTGCGCAACGCCCGATACGGCGGCGTGGACAGGATCATCTCGGTCAGCGAATGCGCCAGTTCGCGTTCGGCCAGTACCGCGCCATCGGCGCCGTGGTCGAGCAGGTACTTCACCTCGGCATCGCTGTGCGCGCGCGCCAGCAGCGTCAACGAAGGATTGAGCGCGCGCAGCTTGCTCAGGGTTTCGCCGGCTTCCAGCGGCTGCGGGATGGCCAGCACCGCGATCTTGGCGTGTTGAGGCCGTGCCTCGGCCAGCACCTTGTCCGCCGCCGCGCTGCCACGGATGGCGGGAATACCTGCGGCATGCGCGCGTTCGACATGGTCGCGGTTGTCGTCGATCACCAGCACCGGCACGCCGCGGTCGCGCAGCAGCGGCGCCAGTGCGCTGCCGACGCGGCCGTAGCCGATCACGATGGCATGGCCGTCGGTGGGCAACGCTGGGCCCGGCGGCAGCTCGACCTCGGCCGGCGCCGGCGTTTCCTGCGCCTGCTTGGCCTGCCAGCGGTCCAGCCAGGAAAACAGGAACGGGTTGGCGATGATCGACAGCAGCGAGCCGGCGAGAATCAGGTCGCGGCCGGTTTCCGGCAAGATCGCCAGGCCCACGCCGAGCCCGGCGAGGATGAAGGAAAACTCGCCGATCTGCGCCAGGCTGACGGAAATCGTCAGCGCCGTGCCGGTGGGGTGGCCGAAGGCGCGCACGATCAGGAACGCGGCCAGTGACTTGCCCAGCGTGATGGTCAGGAACGTCGCCAGCACCTGCCACGGGTGCTCGATGATGATGGCCGGGTTGAACAGCATGCCGACCGAGACGAAGAACAACACCGCGAAGGCATCACGCAGCGGCAGCGAGTCGTTGGCGGCCTTGTGGCTGAGTTCGGATTCATTGAGCAGCATGCCGGCGAAGAACGCACCGAGCGCGAACGAAACGCCGAACAACATCGCCGAGCCGAACGCCACCCCGAGCGCGATGGCCAGCACCGCCAGGGTGAACAGCTCACGCGAGCCGGTGGCGGCGATTCGCGCAAGGATCCACGGGATCGCGCGGCGGCCGACGATCAGCATCACCGCCACGAACGCGGCCATCTTCAGCAGGGTCCAGCCGATCGCCAGGCCGATCGCCAGCGCGCCGCCGCCGTGCTCGGTGGCGGCTTGGCCGGCTCCCAGTGCCTGCGCCAGCGCCGGCAGCAGCACCAGGGCCAGCACCATCACCAGGTCTTCGACGATCAGCCAGCCGATGGCGATCTTGCCGCGCTGGGTTTCCAGCAAGCGGCGTTCTTCCAACGCACGCAGCAACACCACGGTGCTGGCGACCGACAGCGCCAGGCCGAACACCAGGCCATTGAGCCATGGCCAGCCCAGGGTCCATGCCAGGCCCCAGCCGAGCAGCGTGGCCACGGTGATCTGCACCAGCGCGCCGGGGATGGCGATCCACTTCACTTCCAGCAGGTCTTCCAGCGAGAAGTGCAGGCCAACGCCGAACATCAGCAGCATCACGCCCAGTTCGGAAAGCTGGTTGGCCAGATCCTGGTTGGCGACGAAGCCCGGGGTGAACGGGCCGACCACCATGCCGGCGACCAGGTAACCCACCAGCGGGGACAGACGCAGGCGATGGGCCAGCGCGCCGAGGATGAAGGCAACGGCGAGGCCGACGGCAATGATGTCGATGAGGCTGGTGTCGTGATGCATCGGCTCGAACGGGGAGATGGGGTTCGAGTGTGGCTGATCGAGGTGGTATTGGGCAATTTGGGTTTGTCGCCGGCGCGCCCATTCACGCCTCAGGGCCCCATCTCCCGCAGCGCGGGAGATGGGCGTGCGGCATCACCATTTGTAGTCGATGTTCGCGTACACGAACGCGCCATTGAAGCCGAAAGGCGAGGAGGTGCTGTAGGGCAGGTAGGTGCGCGTGCCCAGGCCGGCCAGTTGTTGGTCGGGGTATTCATTGAGCACGTTGTCGCCGCCGACGGTGAAGCTCCAGCGGTCAAGGACAAAGGTCGCGGCCAGGTCCAGGGTCCACTTGGCGCTGTAGGTCTGGTCGGTGGCCGGGGTGGTGCCGTAGCTGGTGAATTCGCCCCAGCGCGTGGCAGTGGCGTTGAAGCGCCAGTCGCCGGGCGACCAGGTGCTGCCGAGGAAGAATTTATCGCGCGGCGAGCCCTTGGTGATGCGGCCAATCTCGGTGCGGCCGATGCGCACCGCGGTCGGGTCGATCGCCTCCAGCGCCGGCGGGTTCTCGGCGATGTGCTGGATCTCGGTCTTGTTGTAGTTGTAGCCGCCGGTCAGCTCCAGCGGGCCGCTGCCCAGCGCCCAGCGGTAAGTGCCGACGGCATCCACGCCGGTGGTGCGAGTGTCTACCGCATTGGTGAAGTAGCGACCACCGCCGATGCCGGTGTAGCCATTGGCTTGCAGGTAGTTGCGGACCGCGGTTGACGTCAGGTTTTCCGACAGCACGATGCGGTCATCGATATCGATGCGGTAGGCATCGATGGTGACGTAGAGCGCATCGATCGGCTGCAGCACCAGGCCCATGCTGTAGTTGGTGGATTCCTCGGCCTGCAGCGGCTCGGCACCCAGCGCGACCGCCGCCGGGTTGTCGGTGCGGAACGTGCCGATTTCGTAGGGGATGCCGTCGATGAAATTGGTGGCGATGGACTGGAAGTATTGCTGCTGCAACGACGGTGCACGGAAGCCGGTGGACGCGGTGGCGCGCAGCGCGATCTTGTCGGTGAAGGCGTAGCGCAGCGAGAGCTTGCCATTGGCGGTGTCGCCGAAGTCGCTGTAGTCCTCATAGCGGCCGGCCAGGCCGAGGGTGAACTTATCGCTCAGGTCAGCTTCCAGGTCGACGTAGGCCGAATAGCTGTGGCGGTCGAACTGGCCCGAGTCGCTCGGCTTGAAGCCGGCGAACACCTGCGCGCCGGGCAGGAAGCTGCCGTTGGCCGAGGGCACGCCGCCATTGATGTAGGAAGCCGGGTCGCCGGGCGATTCGTTGAACTTTTCGCCGCGCCATTCCAGTCCGAACGCCAGCGCCAGCGGATAGGCCAGGCCGACGTCCAGCGGCTTGCTGAAATCGGCGTTGAGCACGTTTTGCGTCACTTCCAGGGTGCCGGCATAGAAGCGTGTCGGCGTATCCAGGCCCATGCTGTTGTTGAGGCTGTTGCGCACGTCGAAGCGCAGGTTGTTCTGGCCGTAGTTGTAGCTCATGTCGATATTGAGCCCACCGGCGGTGCTGGTCTTGAAGCCGCCGACCCAGGAAACATCCTTGCTGACGTTGTAGATCTGCGGCAGGAAGCCGTCCGGATAAATCTGCGGGCGGTTGCGGTTGTCGGTGTCCCAGCGGAAATAGCCGTTGGACAGGACTTCGCGGCGGCTGGCCATCGCGTAGGAATAGAACGTGAGGTAGTCCACGGGGCTGTATTGGCCGTTGTAGGAAACAGCGCCCTGGTCGATTTCCGGGTCGCCATAACGCTGCTCGACCACGCCGTTGTACGGCTTGGCGCGGTTGGTCTGGTCCTGGTGCCCGGCCTGCGCGGCCAGGTGCACGGCGCCCTGGTCACCGAGGCGGAAGCCGCCGTCGCCGGAGAGCTGGTACTGCTCACCGTCGCCGGCGCTGTACTGGCCGTAGCGGCCGGCAATGCCGCCGCCACTGCCGCTGCCCTTGAGCACGACGTTGATGACACCGGCGATGGCATCGGAGCCGTACTGCGCGGCGGCGCCATCGCGTAGCACTTCGATGCGTTCGACCGCGGCGATCGGAATGGTGTTGAGGTCGGCCGGCGACGAGCCGCGGCCCTGGCTGCCGTTGAGGTTCACCAGGGCCGTGGTGTGGTAGCGCTTGCCGTTGACCAGCACCAGCACCTGGTCTGGTGCCAGGCCGCGCAACTGCACCGGGCGGACCGCATCGGTGCCATCGGTGATGGCCGGACGCGGGAAATTCAGTGAAGGCACCGCACGCGACAGCGCCGTTGCCAGCTCGGTGGTGCCGGTCGCCGAGAGGGCCTCGGGCGAAATGATGTCGATCGGCGAAGCCGACTCGGCCACCGTGCGATCGGTCACGCGCGTGCCGGTGACGATCACCGTGTCGAGCGTATTGGGCGAAGACTGGGCCCAGGCCTGCAGTGGAAACAGCGCGACAACGACGGCGGACGCAAGAACACGATTGGATCGGGTCATGGAAGGGCCACTCCGGCGGGGACGGAAAATGCGCCGGTGCGCCCCCTCCCGGGCGACTGCGGCCACAGGCCGCGCCGAACGCGGGTCAACGAGTAACCCGTATGACGGTGATATGTCAACTTTGCGTTAATCGGTTTCGCGCGTAACGGTCCCTGGATTTTTCTCGCCGCACATTGCAAAGCAGGCCCGGTTGCCCGGGCCTGTGGTGATCACGAACCGTTGGTCACCAGCGGTAATTCACCTTCCCATACACATACGCGCCGTTGAAACCGAACGGCGAAAGATTGCTATACGGGAACTGCCCGCTGGTCGAGTTCGCGAAGCTGTTCTCGTCCGGGTATTCGTTGAGCAGGTTGTCCGCACCCAGGGTCAGGGTCCAGCCATCGACCTTGTAGCTGGCCGAGGCATCGACCACCCACTTGGCGCCGTAGGTCTGGTCGTTGGCTGCAGAGGCCGGACGGGTGCTGAACTCGCCATAGCGGGTGGTGCCCAGCGCCAGCGCCCAGTGCTCGGAACTCCAGGTGCCGTTGAGCTGCAGCTTGTCGCGCGGGAAGCCCTCCTCGATGCGGCCGCGCTCGGTGCGGTCGATGCGTTCGAGGTTGAGGCCGTTGGCGCTCAACTCGGCCGGGTTCGGCGCGATGTGCGTCACCTCGGTCTTGGCGTAGCTGTAGCCGGCGGTCAGGTCGACACTGCTGGCGGCGAGCTGCCAGCGATAGCTGCCGACCACATCCACGCCGCGGCTGCGGGTATCGACGGCGTTGGTGAAGTAGCGGCCGCCATTGACGCCGTAGATGCCCTGCGCCTCCAGGAAACGCTGCACCGCGGTGCCGGTGAGGTTGGACGAGAGCACGATGCGGTCGTCGACCTCGATCTGGTAGGCGTCGATGGTCAGGTACAACGCATCGAGCGGCTGCAGGACCAGGCCGGCGCTGTAGGAAGTGGAGGTCTCCTGCTTCAGCGGTTCTGCGCCCAGTGCCTGCGCGGTCGCGCTGCTGGCCGGGAAGGTGCGGATTTCATAAGGGTTCGGGTCGCCGGCCAGGAAGGTGGTGCTGGTGGTCTGGAAGTATTGCTGCGGCAGCGACGGCGCGCGGAAACCGGTGGCCGCGGTGGCACGCAGGGCGACGCGGTCGGTGAAGGCATAGCGCGCCGAGAGCTTGCCCGACGTCTCGCTGCCGAAGTCGTCGTAGTGCTCCCAGCGTCCGGCCAGGCCGGCGGAGAACTTGTCGGTGAAGTCCGCTTCGAGATCGCCGTAGACGGCGTAGCTGTCACGCGAGTAGTGGCCCGAGACGCTGGGCGAGAAGCCGCCGAAGCCCTGCGCGCCGCCCGCCAGCGTGCCGCGCTGGTAGTACGAGCCGAGCTCGCCCGGTGACTGGTTCCACTTCTCGTTGCGGTATTCCACGCCGAAGGCGACGTTCACCGGATAGGCCAGGCCCCAGTCGAAGCCGCGGCTGAAATCGAGGTTGCCGATGTTCTGCGTGGTTTCCAGCGCGCCATCGTAGAACGAAGTCGGCGAATCGGCGCCAAGGCTGACATTGAGGGTGTTGCGGGTGTGGAAGTCGAGGTGGTTGTAGCCATAGTTGTAGCTGGCATCCCACTTCCAGCCGGCCACTTCGCCACGCAGGCCGGCGACCAGGCTGCGGTCCTTGGAGTAGGTCTGGATTTGCGGCAGGAAACCGTCCGGATAGATCGAGCGGATGTTCTGTGTAGTACTGCCGGGCGCACGGAAAAACGCCGAACCGGTGATGTCGCGGTTACTGGCCACGGCAAAGGCATAGGCATCGAGGCTGTCGGTCAGCTGGTACTCGCTATTGAGCGAGAACGCTTGCGCATCGACCTCGGGGTCGCCGATCACGAAAGCCTTCTGTCCGACCGCCGGCTGCGAGGCGCTCGGCGCACCGGCATACGGACGGGCGCGGTTGGTCGGATCCTGCTGGTTGAGCTGGCCGGCCACGTGCAGCCAGCCGCGGTCGCCACCCAATGCCACGCCGGTATCGCCGGAGAGCTGGTAGTTGTTGCCGTCGCCGGCCGAATACTGGCCGAAGCCGGCTTCCAGGCTGCCGCCTTTCTCGGCGCCCTTGAGCACGATGTTGACCACGCCGGCGATCGCGTCGGACCCGTACAGCGCCGAGGCGCCATCGCGCAGGACTTCCACGCGCGCAATGGCAGCGATTGGAATCGTGTTGAGGTCCACTGCGGCCGAGCCGCGGCCGATGGTGCCGTTGATGTTGAGCAGCGAAGAGGTGTGATAGCGCTTGCCGTTGACCAGGACCAACACTTGGTCCGGCGACAGCCCGCGTAGTTGCACCGGGCGCACGGCGCTGGTGCCGTCGGCCAGGGCCGGGCGCGGGAAGTTCAATGAGGGCAGGGCGCGCGCCAGGGCGGTCGCCAGCTCCGGCGTGCCGGTGGCGCTGAGCGCTTCGGACGAAATGATGTCGATCGGCGATTGCGACTCGGCGACCGTACGGTCGGTGACGCGGGTGCCGGTGACGATCACCGTATCGAGGGTATTGGGAGTGGCGGCGGTGTCCTGCGCCAGGGCGCTGGCGGCGGGCAGGGCCAGGGCGATGGCCAGGGACAGGGGAACAAGGAGCGGGCGCTGCGCGAACGGGTGTTTCATGACATCTCCAACGGGCCCGGCGGGGCGGGGAATGCGGGGGCCGATCGCCCTGGGGCGGATCGGTAGAGCCCGGGCCAAGGCCGTCGCCAGCGGAGGAGAGGGAGCGGGCGACGGCAGGTCCCGGACGCGCTAAGTATTCGTTAACGCTAGAATGGCGTCGCAGGAAGGCTCTTCATCTGCTTATGCCTTCCAGTTATCTAGCTAATCTGCCTTAGGCCCTTTCGTCATGATTTCCCTGCGTAACTTCGCCCTGCGTCGCGGCGAGCGGCTGCTGTTGTCCAACGTCGACCTTTCCATGCACGCCGGCTACCGCGTCGGCGTGGTCGGCCGCAACGGCACCGGCAAGTCCAGCCTGTTCGCTGCCATCCGCGGCGAGCTCGAAGCCGACAAGGGCGATGTGGACCTCCCCGGGCGGGTACGGATCGCCAGCGTGGCGCAGGAAACGCCCTCGCTGCCGGACCCGGCAATCGAATTCGTGCTCGGTGGCGACACCGAAGTGGCCGCGGTGTTGAAGGCCGAGGCCGAGGCGACCGCGCGCGAGGATTGGGAAGCGGTGGCCGAGGCGCACCAGAAGATGGCCGAGATCGGCGCCTACGACGCCGAAGCGCGCGCCGGCAAGCTGCTGCATGGACTCGGCTTTCCGGCCGAAACCCATTCACGCGCAGTGTCGGCGTTTTCCGGCGGCTGGCGCGTGCGCCTGAACCTGGCGCGCGCGCTGATGATGCCTTCGGACCTGCTGCTGCTCGACGAGCCGACCAACCACCTCGACCTGGACGCGGTGTTCTGGCTGGAGCAGTGGCTGCTCAAGTACCCGGGCACGCTGCTGCTGATCTCGCATGACCGCGAGTTCCTCGACAACGTCGCCACCCACACGCTGCACCTGCACGGTGGCGGCGCCAAGCTCTATGTCGGCGGCTACACCGATTTCGAACGCCAGCGCGCCGAACAACTGCGCCAGCAACAACTCGCGCACGAGAAGGAACAGGCCGAGCGCGCGCATCTGCAGAGCTTCATCGACCGCTTCAAGGCGCAGGCCAGCAAGGCCGCCCAGGCGCAGAGCCGGATGAAGCGGCTGGCCAAGCTGTCGGGCACCGAAGCGGTACGCGCCGAGCGCGAGTTCCGGATCGAGTTCGCGCCGCCGGCCAAGCTGCCGTTCTCGCTGATCCGGCTCAACCATGTCGACGCCGGTTACGGCCCGGATGCGGTGATCTTGCACGACGTCGGTTTCGGCCTCGAAGCCGGCCAGCGCATTGGCCTGCTCGGCCCCAACGGCGCCGGCAAGACCACGCTGGTGAAGACCCTGGTCGGCGAGCTGGCCCCGATTTCCGGCGAACGCGCCGCGCATCCGGACCTGCGCATCGGCTACTTCGCCCAGCACACGGTCGAGTCGCTGCATGAAGGCCAGTCGCCGATGGAGCACTTCCGCGATCTCGCGCCGGATGCCCCGAACCAGGCTTTCCGCGATTTCCTCGGCAAGTGGAACTTCGCCGGCGACCGTGCCTTCGAGCCGGTGGATGGCTTTTCCGGCGGCGAGCGCGCGCGCCTGGCGCTGGCGTTGATCGCCTGGCAGCAGCCCAACGTGCTGCTGCTCGACGAACCCACCAACCACCTCGACCTGGAAATGCGCGAAGCACTGGCCGAAGCGTTGGCCGATTTCGAAGGCGCTATCGTCATGGTCTCGCACGACCGCCATTTGATCGGCCTGGTCTGCGACACGTTCTGGCGCGTGGCCGATGGCGTGGTCGAGCCGTTCGACGGCGACCTCGACGAATACGCCGCCTGGCTGCGTAGCCGTCCGGCCGCGCAGGGCACCAAGCAGCGCATGGCCGATGCGGCGCCGGAACCGCTGCCGCCACCGCCGCCGTTGCCGCCGCCGCTGCCGAAGAAGCCGCTCAATCCGCACAAGGTCGCCGCCGCCGAGAAGCGTGTCGGCGAGTTGGAAGCGTTGCTGGCCGAGGTCGATCGCCAACTTGCCGATCCGGCCAACTACGCCGACGCCCACCGCATGAGCGAGCTCGGCCGCGATCGCGATAGCGTCGCCGCCAGGCTCGCCGAAGCCGAGCAGCAATGGCTGGAGTTGATGGGCTGACGCTGCGTGGCGGCTGTGCCGGCGCGTCTCGGCGTCAGCCGGCCTGGGCCTGCAGCCATTCGCGAAACCGCCGCGCCGGCTCGCTCTCGGCGCGCGAACGCAGCCGGGTGAGCCAATAGCGGCCGAGATCGGCGTGGACCGCGAAGGGCTGGACCAGTCGCTCCGAGGCCAGGTCCTGTTCGAACAGTCGTAACGGCAGCAGCGCTACCCCGGCTCCCGCCGCGGCGGCGCTGGCGAGCGCGAGCGAAGAATCGAACATCGCGCCGCGCGCCTCTAGCGTCGCCAACCCCGCGAACTGTGCCCAGCGGGACCACTCGTCGTGGCGGTAGGAGCGCAGGAGCGGCAGCCGCAGCAGATCGGCCGGCGTGCGCAGGCGCGCGGCCAGGGCCGGCGCACAGACCGGGGCGAAGGGTGCTTCCAGCACAGCGGTGGCCTGTTGCCCCTGCCAATCGCCCTCGCCGAAACGGATCGCCAGCTCCAGGCCTTCGCCGGCCAGGTCGATGCGGTTGTTATGGGTCTGCACGCGCAGTTCGATATCCGGGTGCGTGGCGGCGAAATCCGCCAGCCGCGGCAGTAGCCAGCCGGTGGCGAAAGTGGCCACCACCCCGACTGCCAGCACATGGCGGTAGCGGCCCCCGCTGAACTGTTCGAGGGTGGCGGCAATGCGGTCGAAGCAGTCGCCGAGCACCGGGTACAGCGCGGTCGCCTCGTCGGTCAGTGCCACTCCGCGTGGCAGGCGGTGGAACAGGCGCACGCCCAGGTGCGCTTCCAATGCTTTGATCTGGTGGCTCAGTGCGGCCTGGCTGACGCACAGTTCCGCCGCTGCCCGGGTCAGGTTCTGGTGGCGGGCGGCGGCCTCGAAGGCGCGCAGCGCGTTGAGCGGCAGGCGGGGGCGCAGCATCGGCTGGCATCAATCCAATTCATGGGTAGCCTTGAATAACCTCGCTGGTGGCGGGCGGTCAATATTTTGATACTCAGCCTTTCCCCAGGAGGCAGGCGATGCGGACCAGAAGGCAATTCCTGCAGTATTCGATGCTCGCGGCCGGTGCCGGCCTGTTGGCGCCACCGTGGGCGAAGGGCGTGGAAAAGCGCGTGGATCCGCTGGCCGACGCCTTCGCCCGGATCGAGCGCGACAGCGGCGGCCGGCTCGGCGTGGCCCTGCTCGATGGCAGTGGCCGCCGGCTCGCCGGCTACCGCCAGGACGAGCGCTTCCCGATGTGCAGCACCTTCAAATTTCTACTGGCGGCCGCCGTCCTGCACGGGGTCGACCAGGGCCGGTTGCGGCTGGACCAGCGCGTGGTGGTGGCCAAATCGGACCTGGTCGGCAACTCACCAGAGACCGAAAAGCACGTCGGCAGCGCCGGCATGCGCGTGGACGAGCTGAGCCGGGCCACCCTGATCTGGAGCGACAACGCCGCCGCCAACCTGTTGCTGCCGCTGGTTGGCGGGCCGCCGGGGCTGACCGCCTTCCTGCGCGCCAACGGCGACTCGCTGACGCGTAGCGACCGCACCGAGCCGACGCTGAACCAGTTCGCCCCCGGCGATGACCGCGACACCACCACGCCGGCGGCAATGGCCGGCAACCTGCAACGCTTCCTCCTGGGAAAGGGGCTGTCGCCATCCTCGCGCCGACAGCTGACCACCTGGCTGCGCGACAACCGCACCGGCGATACCCGCCTGCGCGCAGGCCTGCCGGCCGGCTGGCAGATCGGCGACAAGACGGGCTTCAATGGCACGGACACCAGCAACGACATCGGCATCCTGTGGCCGCCGGGCGGCGGCTCGCCGCTGTTGCTCAGCGCCTACCTGCAGGGCGCCAAGGTGCCGCCGGATGGGCAGAACAAGGCGCTGGCCGAAGTGGCGGCCGTCGTCGCCGCCGCGCACGGCCAGGGATCGTAGGCCCCTGTAGGAGGGGCTTCAGCCCCGAAGAGCGCAGCCAGGAACAGAGCCGGCCAGCCAAACCCTTGAACCGGTGGTCTTTGCCCTAAAATTCCCGGTCTCCGTTCCACCTAGCCTGACTCCCCATGCCGATCTACGCCTTCCAATGTGCCGAGTGCGGCCACGACTTCGACCGCCTGCAGAAGCTCTCCGATCCCGATCCGACGGTTTGCCCGTCCTGCGGTGCCGAAGCCGTCAAGCGCCAGGTGACCGCGCCTTCGTTCCGCCTGGCCGGTGGTGGCTGGTACGAGACCGACTTCAAGAAGAGCGGCGACAAGAAGCGCAACCTGGCCGAGAGCGCCAGTACCAGCGCCACCCACAGCGGCAGTAGCGCGGCCAGCAGCAGCGGCGGCGACGCCAAGCCTGCTGCGGCGCCCAAGGCCGAGTCCAAGCCGGCGAGCTGAAACTACTCCCGCAAAACACAAGAGGGGCGGCCGATGGCCGCCCCTCTTGCTTGATGCCTTGACCCTCAGCGCGCGCCGAAGCGCGCCCGGCAACCGTCATCCACCCACAGTTGGTTGCGCTCATAGCCCCAGGTCCGGCCTTCGTCGCAGCGGGTCTTGGACAGCTGCTGCACGATCACCGGACGGCCGCGATTGCGGTCCCAGTCGCAATAACGACGGCGTTGGTCGTCGCTGCTGCAGGTGACCTGGTAATTCGGATCGCCGTGGCCCGAGCCGCCGCCATTGTTGCCGCCGCCCCAGCCACCGCGGCCTTCGGCGAACTCGCCGCGGCAACCGTCGTTGACCCACAGGCTGCCATTGCGGAAGCCCCAGGTGCGGCCCTCGACGCAGCGGGTATCGGACAGCTGCCGCACCAGGGTGGCGCCGCGCCAGTGGGTGTTGCACACGCGCTGGCGCTTGTCGGTGCTTTCGCAGCGGATCGTGCCGCCCTGGCCGCCGCCATAGCCGCCGTCGTTGCCGCGGCTGTCGGCAAAGCGTGCACGGCAACCGCGGTCGACCCAGACGAACCCGCGGCCGCTGCCCCAGTTGCTGCCTTCCACGCAGCGCGTGCTCGACAGGTTCTGCACCAGCACCGCGCGCCCGGAGAAGGGGGCCGCGCACTGGGCGCGACGGTTGTCGTTGGAGGCGCAGGTGATGGTCTGGCCGCTGTAGCCACGGTCCTGGGCGGCGGCAGGGGTGGCGTGGGCCATGGCCAGGCCCAGGCACAGGCCGGCCAGGGCGATCAACGGGCGATGCGACATATGCGAATCCTTGCGGGTGTGAAGACGGCTGGACTATAGCCGGGGCCATCGCCAACAGACCGTGACTGGACCGATTTGCCCGTGCGCCCGCCCGGCCCCAGAATATCGGGCTTTCCGGCGCCGCCTGCGCCGGCTTTTTTTGCGGAGCGTTCCGATGCGTACCCACTTCTGCGGCCAGGTCGACGAGACCCTGATCGGCCAAACCGTCACCCTCGCCGGCTGGACCGATGTCGCCCGCAATCTGGGCGGGGTGTGCTTCATCGACCTGCGCGACCACGAAGGCATCGTGCAGGTGACGGTGGAGCCGGACAGCGCAGAGGTGTTCGCGGTCGCCGCTAGCCTGGGCTACGAAGACGTGCTGCAGGTTGAAGGCGTGGTGCGCGCGCGCCATGCGGTCAACGACAAGATCCGCACCGGCAAGGTCGAGGTGATCGCCACCCGCATCACCGTGCTCAACAAGGCTGAGCCGCTGCCGTTCCACGCGCACGAGAACCCGGGCGAGGAAACCCGCCTGAAGTACCGCTATCTGGATTTGCGCCGCCCGGAAATGCAGCGCATGCAGCGCACCCGCATCAAGCTGGTGCAGTCGTTGCGCCGCTACCTCGACGAGCGCGGCTTCCAGGACATCGAAACCCCGATCCTGACCAAGGCCACGCCGGAAGGCGCGCGCGACTTCCTGGTGCCGGCGCGCATGCACCCGGGTGAGTTCTATGCCTTGCCGCAGTCGCCGCAGCTGTTCAAGCAGATCCTGATGGTGGCCGGCTTCGATCGCTACTACCAGATCGCCCGCTGCTTCCGCGACGAGGCCCTGCGCGCCGACCGCCAGTTGGAATTCACCCAGCTGGACATGGAGTTCGCCTTCGTGCGCGAGCGCGACGTGCAGGACGCGGTCGAGGCGATGATCCGCGCCATCTTCAAGGAAGTGGTCGATGTCGAGCTCGATGCGCAATTCCCGCGCATGACCTGGGCCGAGGCGATGCGCCGCTATGGTTCGGACAAGCCGGACCTGCGCATCGAGCTGGAACTGGTCGACGTGGCCGAGCAGGTCAAGGGCAGCGAGTTCGCCGCCTTCACCGCCGCCGCCAACGATCCGGACGGCCGCGTCGCGGCGCTGCGTATTCCCGGCGGCGCGACGCTGTCGCGCAAGCAGATCGACGAATACGCCGCCCACGCCGCCAAGTACGGCGCCAAGGGCCTGGCCTACGTGAAGCTGTCCGAGGCCGGCGAGGTCACTTCGCCGATCGCCAAGTTCTTCACCGATGAGGCCTTCGCCACCCTGCTCCAGCAGGTGGGCGCGCAGAACGGTGACATCGTGTTCTTCGGCGCCGGCGGCTACAACAAGGTCTCCGACTTCATGGGCGCGCTGCGACTGAAGGCCGGCAAGGATTTTGGCTTGGTCGCCGCCGGCTGGCGTCCGCTGTGGGTCACCGACTTCCCGATGTTCGAGTGGGACGAGGAGGCGCAGCGCTATGTCGCCCTGCATCACCCCTTCACCGCGCCGGCGGTGGACGACATTGCAGACCTGCGCGCCAATGCCAGGACCGCGGTCTCGCGCGGCTACGACATGGTGCTCAATGGCAATGAGATCGGTGGTGGTTCGATCCGTATCCATCGCCCGGAAATGCAGAGCGCGGTGTTCGAGCTGCTCGGGATCGGCGCCGAAGAGGCCGAGGCCAAGTTCGGCTTCCTGCTCGACGCGCTGAAATACGGCGCGCCGCCGCATGGTGGCATCGCCTTCGGCATCGACCGGATTGCCGCGCTGATGGCCGGCACCGAATCGATCCGCGACGTCATCCCGTTCCCCAAGACCACCGGCGCGCAGTGCCTGATGACCGGGGCGCCGTCGCCGATCCCGGACGAGCAGCTGGCCGAAGTGCACATCATGGTGCGGCCGCGGCCGGCCAAGGACTGAGTCCACGCGCTAGGATCCGCCCATGGCCCTGTCGATCCGCCGCGCCCACGTGGAAGACGCCGAGCAGCTCTCGGCGTTGGCCACGCAGACATTCGTCGAGACGTTCGGGCATCTGTATCCGGATGCCGACCTGCAGGCGTTCCTGATGGAAGCCTATGCGGTGGAGCGCTCGCGGATTGTCCTGGCGCACCCGGACTATGCGATCTGGCTGCTGGAAGACGACGGCGTGGCCGTGGGCCATGCGGCCGCCGGCCCGTGTGGCCTGCCGCATCCGCAAGTGCGCGAAGGCGACGGCGAGCTCAAGCGGCTGTACCTGCTGAAGGACCGCCAGAACAGCGGCTGGGGCAGCCGGCTGTTCGAAACCGCGCTGCAATGGCTGGAACGCGATGGCCCGCGCACGTTGTGGATCGGCGTGTGGTCGGAAAATTTCGGCGCCCAGCGTTTCTACGCGCGCTATGGCTTCGAGAAAGTGGGCGAGTACGAGTTTCCGGTGGGCCAAGTGCGCGACCTGGAGTTCATCCTCAGGCGAGACCCGGTCGGCGCAGTGCACTCGTAGGCGGGGCTTCAGCCCCGAGCCCTTTGCGAGCCACCCACTAAGCCCTGCAGCGCTGCGCACCCACGATGCGCGCCACCGGCGCCTGCACGACGGCTACCTGGCGGCTGCGCGAAGCCAGCACCACGCCCCCGATCACCGCGACCACGCCTGCCAGTTGCCCGATCTGCGGCAACTGCCCGCCGATCAACGCCACCAGCAACGTGAACACCGGCACCAGGTTGAAGAAGCTTGCCGTGCGCGACGCGCCAATCCGGCGGGCGGCGGCGAACCAGAACAGATAGCCGAGCACCGAACTGCACAGCGCCAGATAGACAATGCCCCAATGCACGCTGGCCACCGCGTGGTCCATCGCCGCCAGCGGCTGCTCGCGCCATAGGGCCAGCAGCAACAGCACTGCGGTGCCCAGGACGATCGAGCCGGTGGTGGTCTGCTGCGCGTCGAGCTTGCTCAGGTAGCGGCGCGAGATCACCGTGGCCAGGGCCCAGCTCAGCGCCCCGCCCATCACGATCGCATCGCCGCGCGCCAGGTGCAGTTGCGCCAGTTGCGTCGGGTGGCCACCACTGACGACCAGTATCACGCCCAGTAGCCCGCTCGCCAGGCCGGCGGCGCGCCAGCGATCGATGCGCTCGCCTTCCATCAACGACGACAGCAGCATCGTCCATAGCGGCGTGGTTGCCATCAGCAGCGCGGCATTGACCGGGGTGGTCGAGCGCAGGCCAAAGAACATCGCCAGGTTGAACCCGGCAACCCCGAGCACCCCGACCGCGGCCAGCGCCGGCAGATGCGCGCGCGCCAGGCGCCAGTCCAGGCGCCGGGTGAAGGCCAGCAGCGCCAGCAACACCACGCTGGCCAGGATGAAACGCTCCAGGCCGGCGCTGATCGGGGTCATGCCGGCGATGACGTGGGCGCCGACATTGAAGGCGCTGCCCCAGAAGAAGGCGGTCAGCACCAGGCTGGCGTAGGTGAGGGCGGTCGAGCGCATGGCGGCGGTCCGGGATAACGAAGGCTGCATGCTGCGCCGGGACAGACCTGGTTAGAATTCCCATAACTGCCGGGCTTGAGGTGAAAAAATTCCCATGTTGGATTGGGAGGACCTGCGCCATTTCACCGCTTTCGCCCAGGCCGGCTCACTGGCGGCGGCCGCACGCCAGCTGCGGGTGGAGCACGCGACCGTCGCCCGGCGCATCGCCGCGCTCGAAGCCGCGCTGGGGCTCAAGCTGGTCGATCGGCGCGCCCGCGCCTACGTGCTCACGGCTGATGGCGAACGTATCGCCGGCCTTGGCCGGCAGATGGCCGAAGGGGCTGACGCCGTCACCCGTGCCGCCGCCGCCGGCCAGCAGGCATTGGCCGGCCGCGTCACCTTGAGCGTGCCGCCGGCTACCGCGGCCAGCGAACTGGCACCCCGGCTGGGCGAGTTGCGGCGCAAGCATCCGGCGATCCATTTGCTGCTGATTGCCGAAACCCGCATGGCCTCGCTGCGCAACGAGACTGACCTGGCGCTGCGGCTGACCCGGCCGGACGATCCCGAACTGGTGGTGCGGCGGTTGCGGCGCCTGGGCTTTTCCTGGTTCGCTGCGCCCGAGTACCTGGCCAGTACGCCGCCGGAGCGCTACGAATTCATCGGCTACGACGAGAGCCTGGACGACAGCGTCCAGCAGAAGCGCCTGTTCGAGTTCGCCGCCGGCCGCCCGCTGGTCCTGCGCAGCAACAGTGCCGACGTACAACGCGCAGCGGTGCGCGCCGGGGTCGGCATCGCCCTGCTCGGCGATTTCCAGGAGAACCTGCAGGACCCACGCATGATCCGCCTGGACCTGCCCATGCCCAAGCTGGAACGCGACCTGTGGCTGGTGGTGCACCGCGACCTGCGGCAGGCGCCAGCGGTGCGCGCGGTGGCCGAGTTCCTGGTCGAGATCCTCGCCGAGCCGGTGGCGGCAGCCTAGTCGGTGGTGGCGGCGCCTGGCAGCAGCGGCGCGCGCTGGCCATCGAGCAGGCCACGGCTGGCGCGGCCGTCTTCGAGCAGCAACAGCTCGCCGGACTCGCCGCGCTTGATGCTGCTGTCGATGGCGATCACGCGGCCGTCGAAGTAGCTGCCTACGTGGGCCATCGAGGTGTGGCCCACGACGATGCGCGCCACCCCCAGTTGCTCCAGCAACGCGCCCACGTCAGCGGCACTGGCACGCCCATCGAAATAGCCGCGATACCAGATCGGGCTGGTCTTGCTGTCGTACAGCGGCGCCAGCCGGGGGTGGGTCTTGAGCTGCGCCTTCGGCAGGCCGAGCGACTGGCGATAGCGCGTGTTGCTCTGTTCTCGATCGATGCCCTGGGCAAGGAACTGCGGCGAAATGCCCCCGTGGACGAACAAACTGTCGCCGACCGTTGCAATCGCCGGCGCCTGGCGCAACCACTGGCCGATCACGCTGCCGGGGCCGTACAGCGCGGGGTACGGGCGGCCGAGCAGGGCGGCGGCCTCGGCGTACTTGGGATGCAGATAACGAAGATCGGCGTACAGCGTCATGGTCTCGTGGTTGCCGAGCAGGAACAGCACATCGCCGCCAGCCGCGCGCGCTTGTCGCTGCAGTTGGTGCAGCAACCAGAACGCCTCGGTCACCCGCGGACCGCGGTCGAAGACGTCGCCGTTCACCACCAGCAGGCCGTCGCCCCAGGCCCAGCGGTCTTGCGCGTCGACCAGTCCGTTGGCGCGCAGTAATCGCAGCAGTACTTCGTATTGGCCGTGGATGTCGGAAACCGCCGCCACGCGTGCCGGCATCGGCCGTTGGGAAGGCGGCGGTAGCGCGCTGGCCTGGTCGATCTCCAGTGCATGCGGATAAGCGCAGCGTGGTGGCACCGTGGCCAGGCCGTTGTGGAAGTCGATATGCGCGCGCTGTACCTGGCCGGCGCAGACCCACTCCGCCTCCAGCCCGCTCTGGGTCCGGCGCAGGTAGGGGCCGTCGTCGAGCGCGGCCGTGGGCGCAGGTGCGGCCTGGGCGAGGTTGGCAAGTAGCGCGAGCAGCAGGACGGGTACGACGAACCAGCGCATTTGAATCGAGCCTCGGAACACGACTTGCGATGATGCCCGGGGCTGGCCATGCAGGCGAGGCGGTTTGGTCACTGCTGCAGTCCGTGAAGTGGGTGCCGTCGCCCGCGCTGCTAGACTCCGGCCACCGTCCGCAAGGGAGTGGTGCGATGAAGCAAGCAGGGATTTCTCTCTTCATGCTGTTTGGCCTGGTCGGCTGCGCGGCGACCCAGCCGTTGCAACCGGAAAGCCCCGGACCGCAGATCGCCAGCGATGGCGCCTGCCACGCCGAGCGTGTTGCCTGGGCGGTGGGCCAGCCTTCGAACCAGGAAGTGATGGCGCGGGTATGGAAGGAGAGCGGCGCCGGCCTGATTCGCCCGCTAGCGCCCGGCCAGGCCGCTACCCGCGACTACAAGCCGGACCGCATCAATATCGATATCGACGCCAACAACCTGATCACCCGGGTCTATTGCGGCTGAGTCCCCAGCCCGGGCTCAAGCGCCACGCCGATGAAGGTCTTGCTGGTCCATGGCCTGTGGAATTCGCGCCATTGGCTGGCGCCGCTGGCGTGGCGACTGCGCCGCGAAGGTTTCCAGGTCGAGCTGTTCGGCTACGCCAGCCTGGTGGGCGGTGCTGAGGCGGCGATGCCGCGGCTGGCCGAGCGGATCGCCGCCACCGCTTGCCAGGGCCTGGTCGGACACAGCCTGGGCGGCTTGGTGGCGCTGGAAACCTTGCGCCAATGGCCGGCACCGTCGGTATCGCGGGTGGTCTGCCTGGGCTCGCCCTTGTTGGGCAGCGCCGCGGCCGGTGGCCTGCGCGGCTTTGGCGCCGGCCTGGCGCTCGGCCGCTCGGCCGCGATGCTGCGCCGGGGCGTGCCGGTCTGGGAGGGCCGGCCGGCCATCGGCATGGTGGCCGGCAACGTTGCGCATGGCTTCGGGCGCTGGTTTGCGCAACTGGAGGGCAGCTCCGACGGTACTGTCGCCGTGGCCGAGACGCGCTGGCCGGGCCTGGCCGACCACTGCCAGGTGGCCGTGGGCCATAGCGGGCTGGTGCTGTCGCCCGAGGTCGCGCGCCAGGTCGCCGCGTTCCTGCGCCAGGGCCGGTTCCTGCCTTGAAGGCGGCGCGGTCGGGGGATCGGTTAAAATCCGCGCCCTGTCATCCAGCGCGTAGTGAGTCCCATGGGGAGAGGTCCTTCCATCGAAGCCCGCAAGAATGCGTCCGACGCCAAGCGCGGCAAGATATTCACCAAGATCATCCGCGAGATCGGCGTGGCCGCCCGTGCCGGCGGCGGCGATCCCAGCAACAATCCACGCCTGCGCGTGGCAATGGACAAGGGCCTGTCGGCGAACATGTCCAAGGACGTGATCGAGCGCGCGATCAAGAAGGCCACCGGCGAGCTGGAAGGCGTGGTCTATGAAGAAGTGCGCTACGAAGGCTATGCGCCGGGCGGGGTGGCGGTGATCGTCGATTGCCTCACCGACAACCGCGTGCGTACCGTGGCCGATGTCCGCCACGCTTTCAGCAAGTGCGGCGGCAACATGGGTACCGATGGCTCGGTCGCCTTCATGTTCAAGCGCCTGGGCGTGCTGAGCTTCGCCGCCGGCAGCGACGAAGATCGCGTCACCGAAGCGGCGATTGAGGCCGGCGCCGATGACGTGGTGGTCTACCCGGAGGACGGTGCGATCGACGTGCTGACCGCGCCGGAAAGCTTCAGTGCGGTCAAGGACGCCCTCGCCGCCGTCGGCCTGGTGCCGGACCACGCCGAGATCACCTTCCGTGCCGAGAACGATATCGCCGTGGACGGTGACACTGCGCTGCAGGTGCGCAAGCTGCTCGACATGCTCGAGGATCTGGACGACGTCCAGGACGTGTACTCGAACGTCGACCAGGCCACCCTGGGTGCCTGATAGGGCCGGGGAGCGGAAAGAGCGGATAGTAGGCAGCGTCGGCGTTGCCCGCCGGCACTCGCGCGCCCGCTCCCTTTCCCGTCCAGGTTGCCGATTGCTCCCGCCATGACCCGCATCCTCGGCATCGATCCCGGTTCGCAGCGCACCGGCATCGGCCTCATCGACATCGACGAGGCCGGGCGCACCTGCCATGTGCACCACCAGCCACTGCTGCTGCTGGGCGAGGGCGACTTTGCCCAGCGCCTCAAGCGCCTGTTGCTGGGGCTGGCGGCGATCATCGAGGAATACCGCCCCGACGAGGTCGCGATCGAACAGGTGTTCATGTCACGCAATCCTGATTCGGCGCTCAAACTTGGCCAGGCGCGCGGCGCGGCGATCGGCGCGGTGGTCCTGCGCGACCTGCCGGTGCATGAGTACGCCGCTACCGAGATCAAGCTGGCGGTGGTCGGCAAGGGCGGGGCGGACAAGGTCCAGGTGCAGCACATGGTCGGGGTGATGCTCAACCTCAAGGGCAAGCTGCAGGCCGACGCGGCCGACGCCCTGGCCGTGGCCATCACCCATGCCCACGTGCGCGCGACCGCACGGCGCCTGGGCGTAGGCACGCGCGTGGCCTGGGGCCGCAAGTGATGCGCCCGGCCGCTTTCTCTCCTTCTTATAGGCAGGCTTTCCGATGATCGGACGACTTCGCGGCATCCTGGCCCACAAGCAGCCGCCCTGGCTGGTGATCGACGTCGGTGGCGTCGGCTACGAGCTGGAAGCGCCGATGAGCACGTTCTACGACCTGCCCGACGTGGGCCGCGACGTGATCCTGTTCACCCATTACGCGCAGAAGGAAGACAGCGTCGCTCTGTACGGCTTCCTGCGCGAGAGCGAGCGGCGCCTGTTCCGCGACGTCCAGCGGGTGACCGGCATCGGCGCCAAGATCGCACTGGCCGTGCTCTCCGGCGTCAGCGTGGATGAGTTCGCGCGGCTGATCCAGACCGCCGACGTCACCGCGCTGACCCGCATCCCGGGCATCGGCAAGAAGACCGCCGAGCGCATGGTGGTGGAGCTCAAGGATCGCGCTGCCGATTTCGTCAGCGGCGGTGCACCGGTCACTGGCGCGCTCGGCCCGGATGCAGTCTCCGAAGCCACCGTGGCGCTACAGCAACTCGGCTACAAGCCGACCGAAGCGGCGCGCATGGCGCGCGACGCCGGCTCGCCGGGCGATGATGTCGCCACCGTCATCCGCAAAGCCCTGCAGGCCGCGCTGCGCTGATCGGCGCGGCCTTCCTCACCCCCTTCACGCCTGCTGGCGATACCCTCGGCCCGAACATGTCCCAGTCTTCTACCCACCACGCCGCCGCCGGTCCCCACGGCGCGCCCGCGCCCTCGGCCGGCATGGCCCTGGTGCTCGGTGCTATCGGTGTTGTTTTCGGCGACATCGGTACCAGCCCGCTGTACACGCTGAAGGAGGCGTTCTCGCCGCACTACGGCCTGGTGGGCAACCACGACACCGTGCTGGGCGTGCTGTCGCTGTCGTTCTGGGCGCTGATGATCGTGGTCACGCTCAAGTACGTGACCATCATCATGCGCGCCGACAACGAGGGCGAGGGCGGCATCATGGCGCTGATGGCGCTGGCCCAGCGCACGCTCAAGCACGGCTCGCGCTCGGCCTACGTGGTCGGCATCCTCGGCATCTTCGGCGCCTCGCTGTTCTTCGGCGACGGCGTGATCACCCCCGCCATCTCGGTGATGGGCGCCGTCGAGGGCCTGGAGATCGCCGCCCCGGCGCTGCATCCGTTCATCGTGCCGATCACCGTGGCGGTGCTGTGCCTGGTGTTCCTGGCCCAGCGCTTCGGCACCGAGAAGGTCGGGCGGGTGTTCGGGCCGATCATGGTCACCTGGTTCCTGGCGATCGCCGCGATCGGCGTCTGGAACATCGTCGATGCGCCCGAGGTGCTGAAGGCCTTCAACCCCTGGTGGGGCGTGCGCTTCTTCATCGAGCACGGCTGGCACGGGGTCTTCATTCTTGGCGCGGTGGTGCTGGCGGTGACCGGCGGCGAAGCCCTGTACGCCGACATGGGCCACTTCGGCGCCCCGCCGATCCGCCAGGCCTGGTACTTCTTCGTGCTGCCGTGCCTGCTGTTGAACTACCTCGGCCAGGGCGCGCTGGTGCTGGACCGGCCCGAATCGCTGAAGAACCCGTTCTTCGAAGCAGTGCCGGGCTGGGCGCTGTACCCGATGATCGTCCTGGCCACGCTGGCGGCGGTGATCGCCTCGCAGGCGGTCATCACCGGCGCCTACTCGGTGGCGCGCCAGGCCATGCAGCTGGGCTACATCCCGCGCATGCTGGTCAAGCACACCTCGCGCGACACCATCGGCCAGATCTACGTGCCGGGCATCAACTGGCTGCTGGCGATCATGGTGATCGCGCTGGTGCTGGTATTCCGCAGCTCCACCAACCTGGCGGTGGCCTACGGCATCTCGGTCTCGATGACCATGTTGATCGACACCTTGCTGCTGGCCCTGGTGGCACGCGCGCTGTGGCCGGCGCACCGGCGCTGGGTGCTGCCCTTGTGCGTGCTGTTCTTCATCGTCGAGCTGGCCTTCGTGGTGGCCAACGCGGTCAAGCTGCTGCAGGGCGCCTGGTTCCCGCTGGCGCTGGGCATCGTGGTGTTCACCCTGATGCGCACCTGGCGCCGCGGCCGCGCGCTGCTGCGCGAGGAAATCCGCAAGGACGGCATCCGCATCGACACCTTCCTGCCGGGCCTGATGCTGGCGCCGCCAGCGCGCGTGCCGGGTACCGCGGTGTTCCTCACCGCCGACCCGATGGTGGTGCCGCATGCGCTGATGCACAACCTCAAGCACAACAAGGTGCTGCACGAGCGCAACGTGTTCCTCAACGTCGAAACCCTGCCGATTCCCTACGCGCCGAAGGACAAGCGGCTGAAGATGGAATCCATCGGCGACGAGTTCTACCGCGTCTACGTGCGCTTCGGTTTCATGGAGACCCCCGACGTGCCGCTGGCGCTGATGCGCTCATGCGACCGCGGCGGCATCTATTTCGACCCGATGGACACCACCTTCTTCGCCAGCCGCGAGACCATCGTGGCCAGCGCCAACCGCGGCATGCCGATCTGGCGCGACAAGCTGTTCGCCCTGATGCACCGCAATGCCGCCCCGGCCACCGGCTTCTTCCGCATTCCGGGCAACCGCCTGGTGGAGCTGGGCGCGCAGGTGGAGATCTGAGTTCGCCGTCAGCGCCGCGAAGCCGGATATCATGACCGGCACGAATCACCCGTCACGGTTGCCGGCTCTCGCCCCCATGGATCGCCTCATCGACAGCACTTCCACCCGCGAGGACGATGCGGTGGACGCCAGCATCCGGCCCAAGCGCCTGGCCGATTACCTCGGCCAGCAGCCGGTGCGCGAGCAGATGGAGATCTATATCGAGGCGGCCAAGGCGCGTGGCGAGGCCATGGACCACGTGCTGATCTTCGGCCCGCCAGGCCTGGGCAAGACCACCCTGAGCCACGTCATCGCCAACGAACTGGGGGTCAACCTGCGGGTGACCTCCGGCCCGGTGATCGAGAAGGCCGGCGACCTGGCCGCGCTGCTGACCAACCTGCAGCCGCACGACGTGCTGTTCATCGACGAGATCCACCGCCTGTCGCCAGTCGTGGAGGAAGTGCTGTACCCGGCGATGGAAGACTTCCAGATCGACATCATGATTGGCGACGGCCCAGCCGCGCGCTCGATCAAGATCGACCTGCCGCCGTTCACCCTGATCGGTGCCACCACCCGCGCCGGCCTGCTGACCGCACCGCTGCGCGACCGCTTCGGCATCGTCCAGCGGCTGCAGTTCTATAGCCCGGCCGAGCTCACCCGGATTGTCATTCGCTCGGCCGCCATCCTCGGTATCGACTGCACGCCTGAGGGCGCCGCCGAGATCGCGCGGCGCTCGCGCGGCACCCCGCGCATCGCCAACCGGCTGCTGCGGCGCGCCCGCGACTTCGCCCAGGTGCGCGCCCAGGGCCGGATCGACATCGAGGTCGCCGATGCGGCCATGCGCATGCTCAAGGTCGACCCGGAAGGTTTCGACGAACTCGACCGGCGCCTGCTGCACACGCTGATCGACCATTTCGACGGCGGCCCGGTCGGGGTCGAGTCGCTCTCGGCCTCGCTGTCGGAAGAGCGCGGCACCCTGGAAGACGTGATCGAGCCGTACCTGATCCAGCAAGGCTTCCTGGTCCGCACCGCGCGCGGCCGCATGGTCACGCACAAGGCCTATCGCCATCTCGGCCTGCAGCCGCGTCGCGACACCGCCGATGCGCCGGGCGACACCGGAGAGCTGTTTTGACCGCTAGCGCAGACGCCGCGCCCGTCGCCAACACCCCGGGGCCGCGATTCAGTTGGCCGACACGGATTTACTGGGAAGATACCGACGCCGGTGGCGTGGTCTACCATGCGCGCTACGTTGCCTTCATGGAACGGGCACGCACCGAATGGATGCGCGCGCTGGGCTATGGCCAGCAGAGCACCCGCCAGGAACACGGGCTGGTGTTCGCGGTGCGGTCCATGCGGGTCGATTTCTTCAAGCCGGCGCGGCTGGACGATGCGCTGGAGGTGGGGGTCGTCCTGCGCCAGTGCCGCAAGGCCAGCCTGGTGTTCGAGCAGCAGATCGTCCGCGAGGGCGTGCTGTTGATCGGTGCCGAGGTCAAGGTAGCGGCCCTGGATGCGGCCAGCTTCCGCCCTCGCGGCATCGAGGATGCGCTGTATGAACGCTTGAAAGCCCTGGAATACACAGAATCCGCATACTGAGGAACAACGGATGATTGCTTTGCTCCTGGCCCTGCAGGACGCCGTCGTGGAGACGCTGCCGCAGGATGTCACCCAAGCCGCCGCGCAGACCGTCGCGCACAGCGGCAGCATCAACTATCTGGAACTCATCGCTCGCGCGAGCATCCCGGTCAAATTGATCGTGCTGCTGTTGCTGATCGGTTCGTTCATCAGCTGGGTGATCATTTTCCGCAAGGCGCGCATCTACAAGATCGCCAACCGCGAGGCGGATGAGTTCGAAAACCGCTTCTGGTCCGGCGCCGACCTTGGCAAGCTCTACAGCGCCGCGACCGACCGCAACCGCGTGGTCAACGGCCTTGAAGCCATTTTCGAAGCCGGATTCCGCGAGTTCAGCCGCCTGCGCGACCGCCGCCGCATGGACGCCCGCATCCAGCTCGAAGGCGCCCAGCGCGCCATGCGCACCACCTTCGTGCGCGAGGTCGACCAGCTCGAACGCAACCTCGAACTGCTGGCCAACATCGGCTCGACCGCGCCCTACGTCGGCCTGGTCGGCACCGTGTTCGGCATCATGGTGACCATGCACGACATGGTCAGCAGCGGCGAGCAGGCCGGTATTGCTGCGGTCGCACCGGGTATCTCCGAGGCCTTGTTCGCCACTGCCATCGGCCTGTTCGTGGCGATCCCGGCGGTCTGGGCCTACAACCGCTTCACCACCCGGGTCGAGCGGCTTTCGGTGCGCTATGAAGCCTTCGCCGAAGAGTTCAGCTCGATCCTGCAGCGCCAGGCCGGCGCCGACGAATAAGCCGGCCCGGGCCGCCAGGAGTTCCTGATGCTTTCCTCCGCCATATCGCGCCGCAAGCGGCGCAAGCTGAAGTCCGAGATCAACGTCGTGCCGTATATCGACGTGATGCTCGTGCTGCTGATCATCTTCATGGTGACCGCGCCGCTGCTGAAGCTGAGCATCGACGTCGACCTGCCGACCTCGCGCGCCAAGGCGCTGGAGAGCAAGCAGGACCCGATCGTGGTCACCGTGCACGGCGATGGCCAGCTCGCCCTGCAGCTGCCCGATGGCAAGCCGCAGGCCATGGATGTGCAGACGCTGAGCACCCAGCTGGCGGCGATCGTCGCCCAGGACAAGAATGCCCGCGTGGTGGTGGCTGCCGAAAGTACGGTGCCGTACCAGCGCGTGATCGACGCCATGGACGCGCTCAAGCGCGCGCGCGTGGAGAAAGTCGGCCTGCTCACCGATTCGGGCGGCAATGCACGCTGACGCACTGCCACCCCTGCGCACCCGCGAAGAGGGCTGGGGCCGGCCGGTCCTGCTGGCGGTGGTCATCCACCTGCTGGTGGCGCTGGTGTTCATCGCCGCCTGGCTGTGGTCACCGCAGCGCCAGACCGAGCCGGCAGCCGGCGATCCCAGCCTGGAAGCGAGCCTGGAAGTGAGCGCGGCCGACGCACGCGTCGCGCGCCAGGCGCTGCGCCAGACCCCGACGCCGCAGCCCGAGCCCGAACCCTTGCCGCCACAGCCGGCGCCGGAAGACACCGTGCCGCCGCCGCAGCCGATCGAGGAGCCGCGCCCGCAAGACGCGCCGACGCCGCAGCAACAGCAGGCGCAGGAGCGCGTGGCCGAACCGGACAAGGTGGACCAGGAGCGCGTCAGCGCCCTGGCCATCGCCGAGGAGAAGGCCAAGCAGGAGCAGGAAGCCAAGCGCCGCCAGGAACAGATCGACCTCACCGAGCGCCAGCGCCAGGAAGAGGCCGAGCAGAAGCTGCGCCTGGCCAAGCAACAGCAGGAAGAGGCGGACAAGAAGAAGGCCGCCGAACAACAGCAAGCCGCCGAGCGCGAGCAGAAGCTGGCCGAGCTGCGCAAGCGCCGCGAACAGGCCGAGCGCGAGGCGCAACTGGCCGAGCAGAAGTTGCGCCAGCTCGCCAACGCCCGCCAGGCGGCCGCAGCCAGCGCCAGCACCGCCGCGCCGCAGACCACGGCCGGGCAGGGTGGCACCAACACCGACCTGACCGCGCAATACGCCGCGGCGATCCAGCAAGCGGTGCTGTCGCAGTGGGTACGTCCGGACTCGGTGCCGCTGGGGCAGAAGTGCTCGATCAACATCCGCCAGTTGCCCGGCGGCCAGGTGGTCGAGGCCAAGGTCTCGCCCGGCTGCCCGTTCGACGACGCCGGCCAGCGCTCGATTGAAGCGGCGGTGCTGCGCGCCCAGCCACTGCCTTATCGCGGCTTCGAAAGCGTGTTCCAGCGCAACCTGACCTTCAACTTCACCGCGCAGGACCGCTGACGGCCGATTACCGGCAGTGCCCGGCCGATGGGCGGGCCCGTGGCAATTCGCTGCCCGTTGGCATTGGCATTTCACGCCACGTTTGTTCACGATTGCGAAAATATTCACCTACCGCTTGCTATCCCTTGTTCACTTTTCCCCATCGAGCCGCCGAGCGATCCATGAAGAATCCGCGCTGGTTAGTCCTCATTGCCGCCCTGCTGCTGCCGTTCGCCGCCCTCGCGCAACAGCGCGGGCTGGAAATCGACATCGTCGGCGGCAGCGCTTCGGCCACGCCGATCACCGTGGTGCCCATGCCTTACCAGGGCGCGGCATCGGCACCGACCACCGACGTGTCTGCCGTGGTTGCCGCCGACCTGGACCGGTCCGGCCAGTTCCGCACCCTGCCGCAGGCGCAGATCGTCGAGAAGCCGACGCGCGGCGGTGAGGTCCAGTTCCCGACCTGGCGCGCGCTTAAGCAGGACTACCTCGTGGTCGGCCGCGTGGTCGATGCCGGCGAAGGCGCCTTCCGGGTCGAGTACGAGCTGTTCGATGTCGCCAAGGGCGAGCGCCTGCTCGGCCTGGCGATGACCGCGCGCAGCAATGCCATGCGCGACGTTGCTCACCAGATGGCCGATGCCATCTACGAGAAGATCACCGGCGTGCGCGGGGCCTTCTGGACCCGGATCGCCTATGTCACCGCCAGCGGCCTGGGCGGCAACATGCGCTATGCGCTGATGGTCGCCGACTCCGACGGCTACAACCCGCAGACCATCGTGCGTTCGGCCGAGCCGCTGTTGTCGCCGGACTGGAGCCCGGATGGCCGCAAGCTGGCCTACGTCAGCTTCGAGCGCGGCAATTCCTCGATCTACGTGCAGGACATCGCCACCGGTGGGCGTGAGCTGGTCGCCAGCTTCCGCGGCATCAACAGCGCGCCGTCGTTCTCGCCCGACGGCCGCAAGCTGGCCATGGCGCTGTCGCGCAGCGGCAACCCGGAAATCTACGTCATGGACCTGGGCAGCAAGCAGCTGACCCAGCTGACCAACCATTTCGGCATCGACACCGAGCCGACCTGGAGCGCCGACGGCAACACCATCTACTTCACCTCCGACCGCGGCGGCCGCCCGCAGATCTACCAGGTCGCCGCGTCTGGCGGCAGTGCCAGCCGAGTGACTTTTCAGGGCAACTACAACGCCAAGGCTACGGTATCCTCCGACGGCAAGAAGATCGCCGTCGCCCAGGGTTCGGGCAACACCTACAAGATTGCGATGATGGATCGCAGCCTGGGTTCGCCCAGCTGGAGCACCTTGTCGCCGGGTTCCCTGGACGAATCGCCGAGCTTTGCGCCTAACGGCAGCATGATCCTGTACGCCGCCCGCGAGGGCGGGCGGGGGGTGCTGTACGCCGTGTCTGCCGACGCGCGAGTGCGCCAGCGGCTGGTCCTGGCCGACGGCGATGTAAGGGAACCTTCATGGGGCCCCTTCCGGACCGCGCGTTAATGTTAATATTTCGCTTGCCGTAAACACCCCTCATTGGCTTAGGAGCCTCAAAGGTATCGCCATGAATAAGTCCACCCGCGTCCTGCTAGTTTCGCTGTTGTCCGTCGCCGCTCTGGTCGGCTGCTCCAAGAAGGTCAAGGAAGTCCCGCCGCCGGCGACCGATACCGGTATGACTCAGCCGGCCCAGCCGTCGACGTCCGGCCTGTACGGCCCGGGCGATCTGGACACCGATGCTTGCCTGCGCCAGCGCGTTGTCTACTTCGACTTCGACCAGGACTCCGTCAAGCCGGAGTTCCAGGCCATCATGGCTTGCCACGCCAAGTACCTGCGTGATCGTCCGTCCTCGCGCATGACCCTGCAGGGTCACACCGACGAGCGCGGTTCGCGTGCCTACAACCAGGCCCTGGGCGAGCGTCGCGGCAATGCCGTGTCGTCGGCCCTGCAGGCCAACGGTGGTTCGGCCGCGCAGATCACCGTGGTCAGCTACGGCGAAGAGCGTCCGGTCTGCACCGAGTCCAACGAGGCTTGCTGGTCGCAGAACCGCCGCGTCGAGATCGTGTACACGGCGCAGTAAGTCATGCGCTTCCGGGTAATCACTACCCTGGCCGTCGCGGCGACCCTCGTGGTCGCCGCGCCGGTGCATGCGCAACGGGCCAGCCTCGCCGACCGCGTGGCCGTGCTCGAAGCCCAGGCCAACAACAGCCAGGCCAATACCGACCTGCTCAACCAGCTACAGGAGCTGCGCGCCACCGTGCAAAGCCTGCAGTCGACAGTGGAGCAGCTGCAGCATGAGAACGAACAACTCAAGCAGACCAGCAAGGACCAGTACCTGGACCTCGATGGCCGCTTGAACCGGATGGAAGGCGCCGGTGGTGCGATGCCGCCCCTGCCACCCGCCGCGACGCCCGCTCCGGCGAGCAAGCCCGCCGCCAAGCCGGCGGCCGCTGTGCAGGAACGCGCGCCGTCGGTGCACGGCGACCCGGGTGCCCTGGCCGCCAGTGGCGACGAGCGCACCTCCTACAATGTCGCCTTCGATGCGCTGAAGAACGGCAAGTACGACGACTCCGCGCAGCTCTTCCAGAGCTTCCTGGAGCTGTATCCCAACGGCGTCTACACCCCCAACGCGCTGTACTGGCTGGGTGAAAGCTATTACGCCACCCGCAATTTCAAGCTCGCCGAGGCGCAGTTTCGTGACCTGCTGGCGCGCTATCCCACGCATGACAAGGCCGCCGGCGGCCTGCTGAAGCTGGGCCTGTCGCAATACGGCGACGGCGATGCCCGCGGCGCCGAGCAGACCCTGCAGCAAGTGGTCAGCCAGTATCCAGGCAGCGATGCCGCGCGCGTCGCGCAGGACCGGCTGCATTCGATCCAGCTCGGCCAGGCCCTGCGCTAAACCCTTCGCGTTCCTCCCTCATCCGGCGGGCGCATAATTCCCCGCCATGAACGCCGCCGTCCCCAGTGAAATCGTCCAGTCGCCCTTGCCGCGGCTGAAGATCACCGAAATTTTCCTGTCCCTGCAAGGCGAGGCCGAAGCCGCCGGCTGGCCGACGGTGTTCGTGCGCCTGACTGGCTGCCCGCTGCGCTGCCAGTACTGCGACACCGCCTACGCCTTCCATGGCGGCGAATGGCGCGATATCGACGACATCGTCGCCACCGTGCTCGCCCAGGGCGTGCGCCATGTCTGCGTCACTGGCGGCGAACCCCTGGCGCAGAAGCGCTGCCTGGTGCTGCTGCGACAACTCTGCGACGCCGGCCTGGACGTATCGCTGGAGACCTCCGGCGCCCTGGACGTGGCCGAGGTCGACCCGCGCGTATCGCGCGTGGTGGACATCAAGACGCCAGGTTCTGCCGAAGAACTCCGCAACCGCTGGGAGAACCTGCCGCTGCTGACCGCGCGCGACCAGATCAAGTTCGTGCTGTGCGGCCGCGCCGACTATGAGTGGGCGCGCGAAGTCGTGCGTAGCCGCGGCCTGGACCGGATCTGCACGGTCTGGTTCTCGCCCAGCAAGAGCGAAGTCTCGCCGCGCGAACTGGCCGACTGGATCGTCGCCGACCGCCTCCCGGTGCGCTTCCAGATGCAGCTGCACAAGCTGCTCTGGAACGACGAACCCGGCCGCTGAGCCGCTACGCCCTACGCCCCCATCTGGCGTAGCCTTACTGCACTCCCCCAATGCCCGACCCCATGAAAAAGGCTGTCGTCCTCCTCTCCGGTGGCATGGATTCCGCCGCCGTCGTTGCCATCGCCCGCGAACAAGGCTTCGCCGTGCACGCCCTCAGCGTGCGCTATGGCCAGCGCCACACCTCCGAACTGGACGCCGCCCGCCGCGTCGCCGAAGCCCTGGGCGTAGTGGCGCACAAAGTGGTGGACGTGGACCTGCGCAGCATTGGCGGCTCGGCCCTCACCGACGACGCCATCGACGTGCCCGAAGCCGGCGGCGAGGGCATCCCCTCGACCTACGTGCCGGCGCGCAACACCATCATACTGTCGTTGGCGCTGGGCTGGGCCGAAGTGCTGGGTGCCAGCGACCTGTTCTGCGGCGTCAATGCAGTGGACTACTCGGGCTATCCCGACTGCCGCCCCGAATTCATCGCTGCGTTCGAGCGCCTGGCCAACCTTGCCACCAAGGCCGGCGTGGAAGGCGCCGGACTGCGCGTGCACGCACCGCTGCAATTCCTCAGCAAGGCCGACATCGTCCGCGAAGGCATGCGCCTGGGGGTCGATTTCGGCCTGACCGTCTCGTGCTACCAGGCCGACGACCAGGGCCGCGCGTGCGGCCATTGCGATGCCTGCCGGCTACGCGCGGCCGGCTTCGCCGATGCCGGCTTCGCAGACCCCACGCGATATGCCTGAATAACGGCGTTTCGCCCCCGGCAGTGCCTGGGGTAGAATGCACACCCCGGTGCAATGCCGGGCGTAAGGGCCGTTAGCTCAGTCGGTAGAGCAGAAGACTTTTAATCTTTTGGTCGAAGGTTCGAATCCTTCACGGCCCACCATTCCCTTCAATCACTTACGCGCGGCTCGGTGGTGAATATCTCGCCAACTGGGAAAATTCGTGGGGAAAATAGCCTCACCGAGTCGTGAGATTGCGGCTCAGCCACGCGGCTTTGGTGGGAGGACCACCGGCACCGTGTGGTCGTAACGATTGGTCATCTGCGGCGTTGCGTGACCAGCGGCTTCCTGCTTGTCGGCTCGGTTTCCCTGGGTGTCAGTGATGCCGCGGTGCTTGAGGCCATGCAGGCTGAAGCGCTGATCCGGAGTGATAACGCGCTCCTCGATTGCCATGTGGATCATCCGTTGCCACGCGCTGTCCAAGCCGGACTTCGAAAGGGGAACGCCCGACTGATTGACGAGCAGCCGCCGTTGGTTCGCTTTGATCGGCACCGGCACGCCATTGGCGGTGGTCACGATCGCGCGGTACTCCGTCAACCAGGACCAAGCGGCGCGTAGCTCTTCGTTCCAACTGGTGACGTTGTCACGCGAGCCCTTGCGGCGCGTGGCGCGAATACCTATGGCGTCCGCGTGCGCGTCGGTCAGATCCGTGACTTCGACTCCGCGTAGGCGCAGGTTGTACGCGAGCTGCATCACCGCGTGGAGATAGGGCGGAACGCTTCCACGGGTGTGGGCCTTTAGCCGCCCACGTTGCTTTGCGAAGTCCAGAACTGCCTGGAACTCTTCGTGTTCAGGCATCCGATAGGCGCCGACCTCTTTGACCTGGCGCACGCCTTTAGCTGGATTGTTCTCGCAGTGACCGAACCGGATGGCCCACCCGAACATTCGGCGTAGATATCGGAGCACGTGATTGGCTTTGCTGGGCCGCGGCGCGAGGGCGGGGCGCTGCCCGACAGCGCTTCGACCGACTGCGATGGTTTCGATCAAGCGCTGGATTGCAGGAATATTGAGCCGCGAGACTTGCAGTTGGCCGAGCTTGTTGCCGTCTTTCAACAGGTACCCGCAGGCCTCAGCCGCGCAGGCGCGGTAGTTGCGCTGAGAGCCTGCCGAAAGCTCTTTGAACTCGCTGGACTTCTCGAATTGCTCGCACAGGTAGTCGAGCGTCCCGCGCACCTTGTCGCCTTTGGCCACTTCGATGAAAGCGTGTAGCTCCGACAGCCGCGCATCGGCGTAGGCGATCGTCCGCTTGCGCGGCCTACCGCCCTCGGGGTGATCTTCGTGGACATACCAACGGTCGTTCTCCCAATAGACGCCCCTCGGCAGGGCGTCTTGGTCGATGTGGCCCGGGATATTCGGGTTGAACTTGCGCTTGCGGCCGCGTCCCATCAGATCAGCTCCATTGTGTTTTGCCTGCCTTCCATCGCCGCCTGCAGGCCGAGTGCGGCATTGAGCGCGTCCACGGTGGTCCAGATCCCGCCGCGTCCGTCGTACTTGTACCGGATGCCCTGCGCGCAGGCCCACCGCACCACGGTGGCTGGGCGGGGCGGGGGACCGTCCGGCGCACAGAGGCGGCGCAGATCTTCGAACGTGAGGATCTTATCCGTCACTTTGGCCTCCCATCCATTGCCGCCGCCGCTGCCACTGCTCGCGCATATCGGCAAGCAGCTGATCGGCTGCAGCTGTACCTCGGCTCGCGCGGATGCGTTCCATCAACTTCCCTACCGAGACCACGTCGGTGAAACCCTGGCCCAGGTAGTGGCGCGCCTCGCAGACGCGCCTTTGCAACTCCGTTTCGTCTTCCATTACCGGCCAGCTCCTCCCGTGAGGCGCAGGCCCATCTGCACCACATTAGTTGCGGCAGGACGGGGCTGGCGCGCCGCGCGGATCCCGTTGCCGCGCCGCCACTCCGTCATGGCGTCCTCGAACGTCGCGTGCTTTTGCGTGCGCCCGCAGGCGCACTCCACGAAGTGTCCACCTCCGGCCTCCGGTCGGCGCGCATCCAGCATGTGGCGCGCCTTGTGCCCGTTCCTGCAAGCGGGCAGGGACGTGTCGTGGTCGACCTGTCGTTGCGTCATGCGTGTGCTCCCTGCAGGGACATGGCCACGGCCACGTCGCGAACCCAGATGGGCGTGCTGGAAAGGGCGAAGGTCTGCCCCGTCCAGGCCAACAGCAGCGTCCGGCCGATCTCTTCACCGATAGCGGTGGCCGAGTAGCGCGGCACGGCGTTGCCGATGCGCTCGCGCCACGCCTGGTCGGAGAGGCCGTCAAGCTCGAGCTTCTCCTCCGGATCCACCAGCGACTGCAGCGCAGCCAGCTCCAGCGTGGTGAACGGCCGGTGCCAGGTGCCGTCGAGGCTGCGGATGAAGCACACCAGGTTTTCCCGCGCGCCAGGCAGGCGCGGGTCGGCAACCGACCACCGGCCGTTGTCGTGGCCAGCAGCGGCGCTCACGGCGCCGCTGGGGCCATTCCAGGGCACAACCCCGTAGTGACCGTTGGTCACGTAGGCGTCGCCGGCCTGGCGCTGGTTGGCCGGGCGGGGGTCGGCCACCGCGTAAGCGCCCTGGCCTGTATCGCTGCGTGCGATGACCGTGCCGGCGTTCTCGCTGTAGCCGGTGACGCGGTACTTGCCCGCGCCCTCGAAGCCTCCAGCTGCCCGAATATCCTGGACGCATGCGGCTTTGCCGCCCGCGCTGGTCACCGTCCCGGCATGCCGATCCCAAGGGATGATGCGGTACTCGTTGGCGTGTTTGTCCGGCCCGAAGTGGCGCGGATCCGCGATCGAGAATGTGCCCTGGCCCGGTGACTTGACGCCGATCACCGCGCCGGCCGTGTCCTCCATTCGCATGACGCCGTATTGCTGGTACTGAGCGACCCCGGCCGCTGCGCGAGGATCCGCCACGCTGAACGCACCGTTGGTCGCCAAGCTCTCGCCGGCAACCGTGCCCGCAGTGTCTTCCCAGCCACGCACGCCCAGGTATCCGCCGCGCGACTCGGGCACGACCAAATAGTCGCGAAGCAGGCCATCTTCCACGGCGAGCCGGTTGAGGCTGCGCCAGTCGTTGCCGGCCTCCACGAACGCGAGGCGCACCCAGGTCTTCCACTGCAGCGATGGCACGCGGTGCATAGGGCCAGCGCGCTCCACGTCGCCGGCGAGGGCCATGCGGCCCAGCACTGTGCCGACCGACTGCAGCGGCCGTTTCGCCGGCTCGTACAGGAACGGCGGCACTTTCTCACGATGGCGCGCCACCATCAGGAAGCGCTTGCGGCTCTGCGCCAGCCCGCCCAGCTCGCCACAGTCGTGCGTCGTCTCTGCGACCTCGTAGCCGTAGGCGCGGAAAAGCGCAGTGATCCGGTCGAGCAGGTGGCGCCCGCGCGTGGCGATGCGTGGCACGTTCTCGAACAGGTAGATCTCCACCGGATCGTCCTTGTACGCCTCCAGGCACAGCATCACGCCGCGTTCGGTAAGACGGTTGAGCGCCTGATACTTGTCGGTGCGGCTCTTCGTCTCGGCCATCAATCCCGAGAAGCCCTTGCAGGGTGCCGACAGGAACACCACGTGCGGCCGCTCGCCCCCGAAGGCGCGGTGCACGTCCGTGGTCGTCGCCTCGCGCCAGCCCGCCGGCGGCTCGGAGTCCCAGAAGGCGCGGTACTGGTCGCGGTCGAACAGGTCCAACACGCTCCCAGGCACGCCGGCGAGGCGGCCGAAATCGGCCACTGCGCCGGCGTCCACGTCGATGCCGCCGATGCAGCGGAACTTGGCGCGCGCAGTGCCAATGTCTGGCCGGGCATCGTTGAAGCCGGCAGCGCCGCCGCCGAGGCCACAGAACAGGTGGCCATGCAGGATCTCGAACTCAGCCATTGCCGGTACCCTCCCGGCGCAGGATCAGTTCGGCGTCACGCAGGTGCTGCAGCGTGTCCGAATCGATCCGGTCAAGCGCCTGGGCGATGGTGTAGTCCATGTCGGCCAGCCAGTCGGCGCGGTTCAGCACCAGCGCCGCCGTGAGGGCTTCGCCGGTGGAGAGGGGACCGGGATTCCCCATGTGCGCGGCGGAGCGGGCGACTTCGACTGTGCGTTGCAGGTTCATCGCGGATCCCTCCATGCTGGGCCGACAAGCAGGCGAGCGGTGGCCATGGTGATGAGAAGCGCATCGTGGCGGACCGCAAACTCGCGCGACTCCTCCATGTCACAGCTAAGAACGAGCAGGCCCGTGTCGAGGCGGCGCCGCAGATCGCGGCCACGCGGGAACCAGGGGTCATCGAGATCCAAGCTTTCCTTTAGGCCATAGGCTTTCATGAGGCCGTCCGCATTGAGCGACTTGCCGCTGCCTTGTGGGCCAAAGAGGACTACGGACTTAGCCATGCGCCACCTCCCGACGGACCGCCATGCGATTACGACGACGGACGCGCTGCGGCACCTGGCCAACAGCCAAGCCGGTGCGGGTGACGCGGGGCCGG
>Ga0268297_1042_pt1 | contig 50975 bp, 53 predicted proteins | sample MetYM2_FD_190384 | JGI IMG/M metagenome (GOLD analysis project Ga0268297, IMG submission 190384) | Soil microbial communities from Anza Borrego Desert, Southern California, United States - Methylocaldum Y-M2 | ecosystem: Environmental > Terrestrial > Soil > Desert | place: USA: California...
GCAAGTGAAAAGCGGACCGCCGGCGCTTATCTACACGGCAGGCTGAAAGGCCAAAGGCTCATTGCGGCGTCCGGCAGTCCCGTCTACCGAAGAGCGACTTCGGCGGACGGATTCACCATACAAGGCTAATCAGCGACATCCATGTCGCCGATTGTCCCGAAAGGGGCCTGCCCCCAACCGCCCGATAGATCAGCGCGGGCTGTGGGGAAGAGAGAAAAGCACCCTCATCCGCCGCGGTCGCGGCACCTTCTCCCGCAACGGGAGAAGGACAGCAACCGCTGTCGGCGATTCATTGCAGCTTGCGAAATGCATGCTGTCCTTCTCCCCCTGGGAGAAGGTGTCGCGACAGCGACGGATGAGGGCAACTCTCCCCACACAAATGCGCCACACCCTCGGGCGTTTGGGGCCGTGCCCTTGCCCGGGGGCGTTGGGCGACATGGACGTCGCCCAACGAGACACGCATGGATGCAGTACTTGGCGTCCCCCGGGCAAGGGCACGGCCCCGAACGCCGCACGGAAAAACAAAGAGTCAACGATCCGCAGCCAACCCCCGCAACCGCTCCCGAATAACCAGCAAATTCCGATCAACCTGCTCCCACTCCAAACGCTGCGACAAAGGCAAAGCCGACCGCGCCGCCAACCGCAACACCGGCCACCCCTCCGCCAACCGCCCGTTACGCGCCACCAACCGCTGCACCACCGCCTCGCGCTCACCCGCCTGCGGCAACCCGTAGCCCGGCACACCGTCCAGCAACGCAGCCGGTCGCGCCAGCACCCCCGCATCGGCCAACAGCACGCGCACCTGCTCCCGCGCATCCTCGGCCTGCCCATCCCCGTGCGACAAACGCCGCTTGAGCCAGTCGCGCGCCAGCATCTCCTGCCGCCGCTGCGCCGCCTGTTCCAGTAGCAGCAGCGCGGCGGTGGCGCGCAGGTCTCCGCGGTCGATCCAGGGCGCGCGCGTGGCCGCAGGCAGGTCGAGCCAGGCTTGCGCGCTGTCCGCCGGCAACGGCATGTGCTGGCGCGCGACCTTGAACATCTGCTCGTAGCGCGCCGCCGCCGAGGCGAAGTAGTAGCCCTGCACTTGCGCTGCCGTCGAATCTTGCAGAACGCTGGCGTCGGCCATGCCGCTGCGCTCGAGCGCGGCCAGCAGGCCGCTGGGGGTGATGCCGCGCCAATGGGTGCGCGTTTCGATCCGCGGGTCGGCGTCGCGCAGCAGTTTCCAGGTCTCTACGGCGCAGTTGTTGCTGATGAAGGCGTAGCGGCCGTCGTAGCTCCAGTGCAGGCGCGCGGCGCGTTCGAGTACGGCGGCTATTCCCTCGCGGTCCAAGGCCAGGGGCACGGAAGATAGTGCACGCAGCTGGACCTGGGTGTAGTCGTCGATCACCTGCTCCAGCGGCACTACAAACAGCCGCGAGGGGTAGCCGCCGGTAAGGCCGCGCCAGCTGGAGATCTGGACGTCGTCGACGAAGGCGCGGAAGGACAGCACGCGGTGGTAGGCCAGGTCGAGACGGCAGTCCGGGCCGGGCGCACGGCCGGGCGCGCAGATCACCATCCGCAGCATGGCGTGGCCCCAGCGGCTCATCGGCGCGTCGTTGCCTTCGGCAAACAGGTAGTCGATGGCGTAGACGCGCGCTGGGTCGAGATCGAGCCAGCTGACCTGGCCGTCGGCGCCTTCGCCCTGCAAAAGCGGCACGCTGGCGCTGCATTCGCTGCGGGTACCCGGCGCACGGCCCAGCCGCGCCTGGAACCACGCCGCAAGGGCGGGGCGCCGGCAGGCGTAGTCGGGGTCGAGGACGTAGTGTTCGAGGTTGACCGCGACGAATTCGCGCGGATCCTGCAGTTCGTAGCGATCGGGACTGCGGTCGGTCAGGGCATTGTCGCCGCGGCCCGGCCACAGGCGATGCCGCGGCCAACCGGCCAGGTCGCGCAGGCGCCGGTCGCGCGAGAGTCCGCCGTGGGGACCGCGATCCAGCAGATGGGCGAGTTCGTGCAGCAAGGTCGCCAGCGCCAGCCGTGCGGCCGGGTCGTGCTCGGGATCAGCCTTCGGGTCTTCCCAGGCGGCAAGCAGGGCGCGGTCCATGCGCAGTTGCGTGCCGAACGCGCGACCGGCGACGTGTGCCGGCAGGTCGTCGCGCCAGTCGATCGTCGGCATCGCCGGCAGTGCGGCGCGCCAAGTGCCAGGCAAACGCGCGTATGCGGTGTCGAGCAGGCGCTGCTGGGCAGCGGCTGCCGCCGGCTCAAGCGCGGTGGGCGTGGACGCCGCCGCTGGCCACGACAGGCCCAGCGCGGCGGCGCAGATCCAGGCCAGCCACGGGCAGGCACGTCCGCGCGGGCGCGGCGCGCTGCCCGCGCCGGTCACAGCGCCAGGATGTGCCGGGCCAGGGCGAGGTCGTCGGCCTGCGCCAGGGCGCCTTCGCGTGCACGCAGCTGGCGCAACGCCACCTGCAGGCGCGCGCTACGCAGCTGGCCGTCGCTGGCGACGAAGGCAGCGGCATCGTCGCGGGCGGCCAGCAGGACCTTGTCGTCGCCCGAGCTGCTGCCCGACGAAGCGGACGAACCGCCCGAGGAAGCGCCGGCCGAGGTGCCGGCGAAACTGCCGGCCAGCGCGGTGGCCGGCAGGAGGAGCATTGCGCAGAGCAGAAGCGGTCGGATCATGGTTCGTAGAAAAGAATACGGTTGCGGTGCAACGGGAAGGCAAGGTTACCCGGGCCGCGCTCAGGCGTCGAACAACTTTCCGGGGTTCAGCAGTCCCTTCGGGTCGAATACACGCTTGACGCCGCGCATCAGCGCGATCTCTTCGGCGCTGCGGGTGCCCTCCAGGTAAGGCTTCTTGACCAGGCCAATGCCGTGTTCGGCGGAAATGCTGCCGCCAAATTCCGCCAGCACCTGCGCCAGCACCCGGGTGACCTGCTCGCAGGCGGCAATGAACTCGGCATCGCCATAGCCGTCGGGCTTGAGCACGTTGATATGCAGGTTGCCGTCGCCGATGTGACCGAACCACACCACCTCGAAATCCGGGTAGGCCTCGCCCAGCAGCGCCTGGGTTCGCGCCAGGAACGCCGGCATCGCCGAAATCCGCACCGAGACATCGTTCTTGTATGGCTTGTAGCGGGCCACGGCCTCGGTGATGCCTTCGCGCAGCCGCCACAGCTGCTGGGCCTGGGCCTCGCTCTGGCTGATCACCCCGTCCAGCACCCAGCCCTGTTCCATGCAGTCTTCGAACGCTGCCAGGGCGGCGGCCTCCTCGGCCTCGTCGCCAGCGGCGTATTCGGTGACCACGTAGAACGGATGGACCTGCTCGAACGGCGCCTGTGCACCATGCGCGAGCACGTGCGCCAACGCGCGGTCGGTGAAGAATTCGAAGGCTTCCAGGCGCAGGCGCTGGCGGAACGCGGCAAACACCTGCATCAGCACTTCGAACGAAGGCAGCGCCAGCAGCATCACGTTGGCCGGCGGCGGCGGGTCGGTCAGGCGCAGGGTCGCTTCGACCACGATGCCCAGCGTGCCTTCCGAGGCAATCAGCAACTGACGCAGATCGTAGCCACTGGAGTTCTTGATCAGTCCGCGGTTGAGTTCCAGCAGCTCGCCGCTACCGCTGACGACCTTGAGCCCGGCGATCCATTCGCGCGTATTGCCATAGCGGATCACCCGGATGCCGCCGGCATTGGTGGCGATATTGCCGCCGATGGTGCAAGAGCCCCGTGCGGCGAAATCGACCGGGTAGACCAGCCCATGCTCGCGCGCGGCGTTGTGCGCGGCCTCCAGCGCCATCCCGGCCTGCACGGTCAAGGTGCGGTCGACCGCATCGAAGGCCAGCGTCTGGTTCATCCGCTCCAGGCTGACGACCAGCTCGCCATGGGCCGCCACCGCGCCGCCGGACAAGCCGGTACGGCCGCCCGACGGCACCAGGGCAACGCCTTCCTGGTTGGCCCAACGCACGATCGCCTGCACTTCCTCCACCGAGGCCGGCAGCGCGATGGCCAGCGGCGCCGGCGTCCAGCGCCGGGTCCAGTCGCGGCCGTAGTGCTCCAGGTCGGCCGGCTCGGTTTTCAGGCGCAGGCCATGGACGGCGCGTTGCAGCGAGGCGATGCGGGGGTCGGTCATGGGGCGTGTGCGCGGAGAAAGCATGACAGCGTGCCAGCGCCGCGCGGACTCGTCCAGCGGCCTACCAGCATCTTCATCGATTCAGCTGAAACCATTGCACGGCAACGACTTGCGCGTTGCCGCGGCGCACCAATCGCAGGCGCGCTCTGGCATAGTGACCGCCCATCTCCATGCCCAGCCTCGCTTGCCATGTCGCCGAAGAAGACCTCGTTTCCGAAGCAGGATATCCGCGTACTGTTGCTCGAAGGCCTCAGCCAGACCGCGGTAGATACCTTCCGCGCGGCGGGTTATTCGCAGATCGAGCTGCACGCCAAGTCGCTGCCGGAAGACGAGCTGAAGGCGCGCATCGCCGAGGCCCACATCGTCGGCATCCGCTCGCGCACCCACCTGAGCGCCGAGGTGCTGGCCGAGGCCAAGCGCCTGATCGCGATCGGCTGCTTCTGCATCGGCACCAACCAGGTCGACCTGGAAGCGGCCGAGCTGGCCGGCATCCCGGTGTTCAATGCGCCCTACTCCAACACGCGCAGCGTCGCCGAGCTGGTGATTGCCGAGGCCATCCTGCTGTTGCGTGGCATTCCGCAGAAGAATGCCGAGTGCCATCGCGGCGGCTGGTCGAAGTCGGCCGCCGGCAGCCACGAGACGCGCGGCAAGACGCTGGGCATCGTCGGTTACGGCCACATCGGCACCCAGGTCGGCGTGCTCGCCGAGGCCTTCGGCATGCAGGTGCTGTTCCATGACATCGAGGCCAAGCTGTCGCTGGGCAACGCGCGCGCGGCCACCGACCTGGACGACCTGCTCAAGCAATCGGACGTGGTCACCCTGCACGTGCCGGAGACCCCGGCCACCAAGAACATGTTCGGCGCCGCGCAGATCGCGCAGATGAAGCCGGGCGCGCATTTGATCAACGCCTCGCGCGGCACCGTGATCGATATCGATGCGTTGGACGCGGCATTGCGCGAGGGCCGCCTTGGCGGCGCGGCGGTGGATGTGTTCCCGCTCGAACCCAAGGGCAACGGCGAGGCGTTCGTCTCGCCGCTGACCGCGCACGACAACGTCATCCTGACCCCGCATGTAGGCGGCAGCACGTTGGAGGCACAGGACAACATCGGCATCGAGGTCGCCGCCAAGCTGGTGCGCTACAGCGACAACGGCAGCACCCTGTCGGCGGTGAACTTCCCCGAGGCCACCCTGCCCGAGCACGCCGAGAGCCTGCGCCTGCTGCATATCCACCGCAACGTGCCTGGCGTGCTGTCGCAGATCAACGAGCTGTTCTCGCGCCACAACGTCAACATCGATGGCCAGTTCCTGCGCACCGACGCCAAGGTTGGCTACGTGGTGATCGACATCAGCGCCGACGAAGCGCAGGCGGCGGTGATCAAGGATGAGCTGGCGCGCGTTCCGGGGACGTTGCGGACGCGGATTCTGTATTGACCTGGCACTTTGTAGGAGCGGCTCTAGGTGGCCTTGGGCCATCAGCCGCGACCGGAATCTGACAGCCAGCGACTCCGTTCGTCGGGGCTGAAGCCCCTCCTACAACGCCCGCGCCAGCCACTTGCCGGCCATGCGTCGCATCGACTCGTCCGATTGCGGGTCGCTCGCCAGCGCGGCGATCTCGCGCCAGGCCAGGGCCAGCGATTCCTCACTGACCACGAAGTCCTCGCTGGCACCGGCCCGCACTACGTAGCGGGCGTCGTAGTGCCAATGACCCGGCAGCGCGCCGCGCTCGGGGATCCAATGCCGGTCCAGGTCGAACGGCGCATCACCCTCGACCACCAGCCCGGCCAGTCCGGACTCTTCTTCTGCTTCCTTCAGCGCGACCTGGGCCAGGTCGCCCTCGCCGTCGGCATGGCCGCCGAGTTGCAACCAGCGCTCCAGCTTGCGGTGGTGAGTCAGCAGCACGCGCTGGCCATCGGCACTGACCAACCAGGCCGAACCGGTGAAGTGCCCGGCCAGGCGTTCGCGCACGAACGGGTCAACGGGATCGTCCAGCAGGCTGAGGAATTCAGCCGCCACGCCGGCCTCGTCCGGCCAGCGCTGGGCATATTTCGTCAGTTGCAGGCGCAGATTCGGGGAAATGGGCGTCGTCATGTAGGAATTGCAGCCAAAAGGGTTCGGCATTATCGCCAGCTGATGTTGCAGCGCGCTTGTGGTCTGGCTTCAGCTTTGGCTAAGGTACGGGCCACTCCGGTCTTCACCGGACCTCCACGCCCAACGGGCACGGCCGCCGGCCGGGCCCCGTACTCCTTTTCGGAAGCGAGCGCATGCTGAAGTCATTGTTGAGGGTCAAACCGGTCGAACCCGCCGGCCATGTCGATGCCGGGGAGCCCTTCGAGGGCAGCCTGGAGGGCGAGGCCACCCTCAAGCGCACCCTTACCGCCAAGCACCTGGTCATGCTCGGCATCGGCGCGGTGATTGGCGCCGGTATTTTCGTGATGACCGGCCAGGCGGCGGCAGGCCATGCCGGCCCGGCGGTGATCCTGTCGTTTGTCTTTGCCGGCATCGCCTGTGCCCTCGCCGGCCTGTGCTATGCCGAGTTCGCGGCAATGATGCCGGTGTCCGGCAGCGCCTATTCGTATTCCTACGCCACCCTGGGCGAAGGCATGGCCTGGTTCATTGGCTGGTGCCTGGTGCTGGAGTACCTGTTCGCCGGTTCCAGCGTGGCGGTGGGCTGGTCGGCGTACCTGATCAGCTTCATCACCAGCACCCTCGGCCTGCCCTTCCCGGCCGAGCTCGCCAATGCGCCACTGGCCTGGACCGGCCATGCGTTCGAGGCCTCGGGCGCGATCGTCAACCTGCCGGCGGTACTGGTCGTCGCGGCGGTCAGCGGGCTGTGCTACGTCGGCATCACCCAGTCGGCGTTCGTCAATTCGATCGTGGTGGCGATCAAGATCATCGTCATCTGCCTGTTCGTCGGCTTCGGTATCTCCTATATCAGCCCGGAGAACTGGCACCCCTTCATCCCCGAGAACACCGCACCGGGCGTCTTCGGCTGGAGCGGCATCTTCCGCGCCGCCTCGATCGTGTTCTTCGCCTACATCGGCTTCGACGCGGTCTCGACCTCGGCCGGCGAAACCAAGGATCCGCAGAAGAACATGCCGATCGGCATCCTCGGCTCGCTGGCGGTGTGCACCATCATCTACATCATCGTTTGCGCCGTGCTGACCGGCCTGCTGCCTTACACCGAGCTGGGCACCGCCAAGCCGGTGGCGACCGCGCTGGAACACTATCCGCAGCTGGCCTGGTTGAAGACCTTCGTGGAGATTGGCGCGATCGCCGGCCTGTCCTCGGTGGTGCTGGTGATGCTGATGGCACAGCCGCGCATCTTCTACACCATGTCGCGCGACGGCCTGCTGCCGAAAATCTTCGGTCGCGTCCACCCCAAGTTCCATACTCCTTATTTCGGCACGATCCTGGTCGGCGTGGTCGCCGCGCTGCTGGCGGGGCTGGTGCCGCTGAACGTGCTGGGCGAGCTGGTGTCGATGGGCACGCTGCTGGCCTTCGCCACGGTCTGCGTCGGCGTGCTGGTGCTGCGCTATACGCGACCGGAACTGGCACGGCCGTTCCGCGTTCCGATGGTATGGCTGGTATGCCCGTTGGGTGCGCTGTTCTGCCTGTTCCTGTTCCTGCAGGCGTTCCGCGAACACTGGAAGGTTTTCGTCGGCTGGACCCTGATCGGCCTGTGCATCTATTTCTTCTACGGCATTCGCAACAGCCGCCTGGCGCAGAAGGCCTGACCCCCACCGAAGCCGGCGCCCGCGCCGGCTTCGCCGCCTCCCGCTGGCCCTTACCGGAACCTCGTCTACATGCTCAAGCAACTCTGGGCCACCAAGCACCCGCACGCCAGCCACGCCGATGCCGGCGGCCTCGGCCTGACCCGCGCCCTCGGCCCCTGGGGGCTGACCGCGCTGGGCATCGGCGCGGTCATCGGTGGCGGCATCTTCGTCATCACCGGTACCGCCGCAGCCAACCATGCCGGCCCGGCGATCATGCTCTCGTTCCTGCTGGCGGCCATCTGCTGCGCGTTCTGCGCCATGGCCTACGCCGAGTTCGCGGCGATGGTGCCGGTCTCCGGCAGCGCCTACACCTATACCTACGCCACCTTCGGCGAACTGGCGGCCTGGTTCATCGGCTGGATGCTGGTGCTTGAATACGGCGTGTCCGCCTCGGCGGTGGCAGTGAGCTGGACCGGGTATTTCCTCAGCCTGCTGCAACACTTCGGCATCACCCTGCCCGCGGCGCTGACCAATTCGCCGCTGGACGCGCAGCTGCGCCCGACCGGCGCGATCGCCAACCTGCCGGCGGCCGGCATCACCCTGTTGCTGACCTGGCTGTGCTACGTCGGCATCCGCAAGTCCTCGGCGATGAACATGGCGATGGTGCTGCTCAAGAGCGGCCTGATCGTGCTGGTGATCGTGGTCGGCTGGAAATACGTGGACCCGGCCAACTGGCATCCCTTCATCCCGGCCAACGAAGGCCCGGGCAAGTTCGGCTGGGAAGGCGTGCTGCGCGGCGCCTCGATGGTGTTCTTCGCCTACATCGGCTTCGAGGCGGTCTCGGTGGCGGCGCAGGAATCGCACCGGCCGCAGCGCGACATGCCGATCGGCATGCTGCTGTCGCTGGTGATCTGCACGGTGCTGTACATCGCCATGGCCGCGGTGATGACCGGGCTGGTGCCCTATACCCTGCTCGGCACCGATGAACCGGTGGTCACCGCGGTGGCCGCGCATCCGGAACTGGCGTGGCTGCGCGTGGTGGTGGAAATCGGCGCACTGATCGGGCTGTCGTCGGTGGTGCTGGTGATGATCATCGGCCAGCCGCGCATCTTCATGATCATGGCGCGCGACGGCTTGCTGCCGGAGGTGTTCACCCGCATCCACCCCAAGTACCGCACCCCGCACATCAACACCGTCATCACCGGCCTCGGCATTGCCCTGCTGGCGGCGCTGTTCCCGCTGGACGTGTTGGGCGAGCTGACCTCCATGGGCACGCTGATCGCATTCGCCGCGGTCTGCGCCGGCGTGCTGATCCTGCGCCGCACCCAGCCCGACCTGCCACGCCCGTTCCGGATGCCGGCGGCGTGGCTGATCTGCAGCCTCGGCGTGGTCAGCTGCCTGGTCCTGCTCTCGGCGATGACCGCGCACAACTGGATGCTGATGGCGTTCTGGACCCTGGGCGGCTTCGGCATCTACTTCGCCTACGGCTTCCGCCACAGCCGCTTGCGTGGATAGGAGGGTGGGCGGGCGACGGCGCTGACTCCGCCGTCGCGGTGAAAACCATAGAATATGGTCATGAACCAGACCTCCGTCCCCTACAGCACCCCGCGCCTGCATGAGCTGGCGCAGCTGCTGATCGGCAATGTCCGCGAGCTGGCCCAGTCGGGCTGGACCCCGGCCACCAGCAGTAACTTTTCGCACCGCCTGGACGACCAGCATGCGGCCATCACGGTCTCCGGTCGCGACAAGGGCCGGCTGGTCGAAGACGACATCATGGTGGTGGACTTCGACGGCCGCCCGGTCGGCCGGCAGTTGCGGCCTTCGGCCGAGACCCTGCTGCACACGCAGTTGTACCGGCGCTACCCGGATATCGGCTGCGTGTTGCACACCCATTCGCCGGTGCAGACGGTGGCGTCGCGCCTGTATGCCGACCAGGGCCATATCCGCCTGGAAGGCTACGAGCTCTTGAAAGCCTTCGAGGGCAACCGCACCCACGAAATGGCGATCGACGTGCCGGTGTTCGCCAACACCCAGGACATGGACGTGCTCGCCGCCCAGGTGGATGCGCTGCTGGACAAACAGTGCATGTGGGGGTATCTCATCGATGGACATGGGCTGTACGCCTGGGGCCGCAACATGGCCGAGGCGCGCCGCCACCTCGAGGCCTTCGAGTTCCTGTTCCACTGCGAGCTGGAGCTGCGCAAGCTGCGCGGCCCGCGCTGAACCCCACGTTCCCCTCTCAAACGCCGCCGCCATGAGCAGACTCCGCATCTACGCCGACACCGCCCCCGACACCCCGGTCTTCGATAGCCAGGACGGCGACGCCATCGCCGTCGAGCTGGAAAAGATCGGCGTGTCCTTCGAGCGCTGGCACGCCAATCAACCCATCTCCCCGGGCGCTACGCCCGAGCAGGTGATGGCCGCCTACCGCGCCGACATCGATCGCCTGGTGGCCCAGCACGGCTTCAAGACCGTGGACGTGGTCTCCATTGCCCCGGACAACCCGAAACGCGAGGAAATGCGCGCCAAGTTCCTTGACGAGCACTTCCACAAGGAAGACGAAGTGCGCTTTTTCGTTGCCGGCTCGGGCATGTTCACCCTGCACGTGGACGACAAGGTCTACGAGGTGGAGTGCGTGAAGGACGACCTGATCGCCGTGCCCGACGGCACCAAGCATTGGTTCGACATGGGCGCCGAACCGTACTTCGTGGCGATCCGCTTCTTTACCGAACCCGATGGCTGGGTCGGACACTTCACCGGTACTGAAATCGCACGACAGTTCCCCCGCTACCAACCCGAGAGAAAGGCGAGCTGACGATGACCCAACCGCAGGCGATCCTGACTGATATCGAAGGCACCACCAGCAGCATCTCGTTCGTCAAGGACGTGTTGTTTCCCTATGCGCGGCGCGAACTGCCCAAGTTCGTGCGCGAGCATGGCGGCCACCCGCAGGTGCGGCACTGGCTCAACCAGGTGGCCGATGAAATCGGCGAGGAAGCCGACGACGACACCCTGGTGCTCACGCTGCAGCGCTGGATCGACGAAGACCGCAAGACCACGGCGCTGAAGGCGCTGGAAGGCATGATCTGGGAGGCCGGCTACCGCGATGCCGACTTCACCGCCCACATCTATCCCGATGCGGCACAGCGCCTGCGCGACTGGCACGCGGCGGGAATCCCTCTGTACGTCTATTCCTCAGGCTCGGTGCCGGCGCAGAAGCTGTTCTTCGCCCATAGCGATGCCGGCGACCTCACGCCTCTCATTTCGGGCTGGTTCGATACCCAGATCGGCGGCAAGCGCGAGAGCAACAGCTATCGCAAGATTGCCGAGAGCATCGGCTTGCCGGCGCCGCAGATCCTGTTCCTGTCCGACGTGGTCGAGGAACTGGACGCCGCCGGCCGCGCCGGCATGCACACCGCGTTGCTGGACCGGCTGTCCGACTACCCGACCCCGCGCAGTGGCCTGGAAGTAGGCAAGCACCAGCGCGTGGAAGCGTTCGACCAGATCGTTTTCGACTGAGCCATCGCGCCGGTGCCCTTCGCGGGCGCCGGCGCCCGCTCCTGCGCACCCATGCGTCCGCTGCCCCGCCTCTTGTTTGCGCTGCTCGCGCTGTTGCCGGTGTTCGCGCTGACCGGCGCGGCCTCGCCGCCTGCGGCCAGCACGTCGGCGGAGGATACGGTCGCGCCCGATCCGCTGGACCAGGCCCAGCTCGCCCAGGCCCTGGCGGCCTTGCGCCCGCAGCGTCCCGGCGTCAGCGACCTGTACGTCCTGGGTTTTGCCGGTGATGCCAGCGACCCGGTATTCCGCAACGAAGTGCTGTACCTGCGGCAAATGTTCAGTCGTCGCTTCGACACCCCGGGGCACGCGCTGGCGCTGGTCAATGCGCCGGACAATCTGCAAGCGCATCGCTATGCGCCGATGGCCACCTACGACAACCTCTATGACAGCCTGGCGCGAATCGGCGCGCTGATGGACCGCGACGAGGACATCCTGCTGCTGTTCGCCTCCACCCACGGCACTGAGGACCACACGCTCTACGTGGATGCCGGCCCCGACGGCTATGACTACATCACCCCGGAAGACCTGCGCCAGGCCCTGGATGATGCCGGTATCGTGCACCGGGTGATCGTGCTGTCGGCATGCTATTCGGGTGGCTTCATCCCACGCCTGCGTTCTGCCGACACCCTGGTCATCACCGCCGCGCGTGCCGACCGGCCCTCGTTCGGCTGCGGCAACACTGCCAATGCCACCTATTTCGGCCAGGCCTGGCTGGTGGAAGCAATGAACCAGACCGACGACTTCGTCGCCGCCTACCGCCTGGCGACCGCGGCCATCACCGCGCGCGAGCGCAGCGAGGGCGAGCAGCCGTCGTTGCCGCAGATCTCGCAGGGCAAGCGCATCGGCGCGAGCTTGGCGCACTGGCGCGCCGGCCTGCAGGTGGGACCGCCGGTGCCCTACCCCTATCCGGCGGTGGCACCGGATGACGACCGCGCCGCGAGCCTGCAACCTGCTCGATGAGAGGGATTCGCATTCCGTCATCGCGATCGACGACTCCCTAAAATCGCCCTACCGCGCCAGCCATCGCCAGCCGCGGTACCGATCCAGCCCGCCAGCCATCGCGCGCCCGCCAGATCCTTTGCAGACGCCTCCCTCGTGGAGGCGTTTTGCTGTGTGTAGGAGGGGCTCTGGTGGCCTCGGGCCATCAGCCCCGACGAGCGGAGCCGCGATCTCCCAGATGGCAGTCGCGGTGATGGCCCGAGGCCACCCAGAGCCGCTCCTACAGGGGGTTTGCCAACTGATATCGAACCTTCGCCGTCGCTTCCCGGTTCGGCAGGCGCGCCCGCACTTCCACCTCGTGCTCGCCCACCGCCAGGTCGGTCGACAACGCGCCGCGCCACAAGTGTGTTGACGGGGTAGCTTCGGGCGAACGATCGAACCCGCGCAGCTGCTCGGCAAGGTCGTCGCGCCCGTTCTCCAATTGCACCCGCGGGTCAGGCTGCACGACCCGCTTCATCGGCTTCCATTCGCCGCCATCGATGCGGTATTCCACGACGGTGCCGTCCTCGCCCATGAAGACGTTGGCGAACACGCCCCAGGCCGGATACGCGCCCTGGCGCAGCACTTTCGGCGCGTGCAGGTAGAGCTGGGCATCGTCGGGGTCGCGGGCGGCGTGGTAGTCCAGCGCGTATGCCCCACCCTTGTGTACGGTGAGCATGGCGTAGCCGTTCGGGGTGCCATCGGACATCGTCGCATCGGGAATGCCGGCCGCGTCCTTGATCCCGGACCAGAACGCACCACAGGCTGCGCCGACGTTGTATTCGTGCAACGGCGCGGCCCCGTGCCAGCCTTCGTCGGCGCCATGGTAATAGTGTTGCTGGGTGTGGCTGTGGCCGCTGAGCACCAGCACATGCGGGAAATCGCGCAGCAGCGCGAACAGGCGTGCACGGTCTGCATGGCGGAAGGTTTCGCGGCCAGGCGCGGCGTCGAACAACGGAATGTGCATGCCGAGCACCAGCAGCCGGTCCTTGCGCAAGCTGCCCAGGTAGGCCTGCAGGAAGGCGAATTGATCTTCGCGCAGCCCGCCGATATAGCCGGGCTTGGTGCCCGGCTGGAACACCACGTCATCCAGGAACACGAAGCTGGCGCCCTGCTCGTTCACCGCGTAAGTGTCCGGGCCGTAGACCGCGCGCCAGCTGCTGAGCGAGGCGGCATCATCGACCGCATCGACGTTGAGGTCATGGTTGCCGGGCACGTGGAACCACGGCACCTGCAACTGGGTAGTGACCTGGTTGAGCGCCGGATACAGGCTCAGGTCGTCGGAGACCAGATCCCCGAGCGTCGTGCCCAGCCGCGCCCGGGTCTTGCCGCGCAAGGGCGCGACGATGTCCTTGGCGTAATAGCCGACGTCGGCGCGGCTGGCGGTCTGCGAGTCGGAGAACACCAGCATCTGCAAGCCCTCGGTGCCGGCCGGCGCTTCGCGGCGCAGGGTGAAATCCCAAGCGCTCGCATCAGTGCCGCTGGGTTGCGCGGTGGCGTATTTCAGGCGCGGCCCGCCCTGCGGCGCGTACAGGCGCCAGAACGCCGGCAAGCCATCGCTGGCCGCCGCGAATTGGTAGCCATCGGGCTTGATCACGAACACGACCTGGCCATCGCGTACCGGCAGGCGGTAATGCCCCTGCGCGTCGGTGGCAACGATCGCCTCGCCATTGGAGACCTGCACGCCGGCCAGTGCGCGACCGGTGCTGCGGCCCGCTTGCGTCTCGTAGACGGTTCCGGTGGCTTCGCGCGGCGCGGCCTGCGCACTGCCGACGCATGCAAGCACCACCCACCATGCCGAGGCCCAACCTGGTTTCATTTGCGTTCCCGCCCAAGACAGGCGCCGATTGTAGCGCCTGGCCAATGACAGTCCCGCGGCCCGAAGGGCTCAGCGATGTCGCGCTTCCAGCACGCTGAGTACATCGCGCAAACCCAAGCCACGCGCGCGCAGCAGCACCAGCAAGTGGTACAGCAGGTCGGCCGATTCGCCCAGCAGTTCCTCGTCGCCCTGCGCTACGGCGGCCAGCGCAGTTTCCACGCCTTCTTCGCCCACCTTCTGCGCAATGCGCCGGGTGCCCTTGTCGAACAGCGCGGTGGTGTAGCTATCGGCCGGCCGTTCGCGTTCGCGCGTGGCGACCAGGGCATCGAGGCTACCGAGGAAATTCGCCGGCGCCTGCGCAAAGCAGCTGTCGCGACCGAGATGGCAGGTCGGCCCCCGGGGATGGGCCTGGATCAGCAGCGTATCGGCGTCGCAATCGGAGTCGATGCTGACGACCTCCAGGAAGTGGCCCGAGCTTTCGCCCTTGGTCCACAGGCGTTGCTTGCTGCGGCTGTAGAAAGTGACCTTGCCGCTGGCGCGGGTGGCCGCCAGGGCTTCGGCGTTCATGTAGCCGAGCATGAGCACGCGCAGGTTGTCGGCGTCCTGCACGATGACCGGCAGCAGGCCGTCGCCCTTGCCCCAGTCGAGCACGTCGTTTGCTTCACTGGCCATCACGCACCTCGATCTGGCGCTCGCGCAGATAGCGCTTGAGCGCGGGAATGGCGATCGCGCCACTGTGGAATACGCTGGCCGCCAAGGCGCCATCGACATCGGCCTGTTCGAAGGCGTCGGCGAAGTGCGCCATCTCGCCGGCGCCGCCCGAGGCGACCAGCGGCACCCGGCAGCGCGCGCGGGCCTGGGTCAACTGCAGCAGGTCGTAGCCACGGCGCACGCCGTCGCTGTCCATGCAATTGAGCACGATCTCGCCGGCCCCCAGGCGCTGGACCTCGTCGATCCAGTCCAGGGTGCGAATCGCCAGTGCCTGGGTCTTGTCGGGGTCGCCGGTGAAGCGGCGCACGCGCCATTGGCCATCGGCTTCACGCACCGAGTCGATGCCGATCACCACGCATTGCTCGCCAAACGCCTCGGCCAGTTCGCTGATCAGCTGCGGCCGGCCCAGCGCCGGCGAGTTGATCGAGATCTTGTCGGCGCCGGCATGCAGCACCGCGCGCGCTGTCTCCACGTCGCCGATGCCGCCGGCCACGCAGAACGGAATATCGATCAGGCGAGCGACCCGCTCGACCCAGTGGTAATCCACCGAGCGCCCCTGCGGACTGGCGCCGATGTCGTAGAACACCAGTTCGTCGGCGCCCTGGTCGCGGTAGCGCAGCGCCAGCTCGACGATGTCGCCCATGTCGACGTGATCGCGAAAGCGCACGCCCTTGACCACGCGGCCATCGCGCACGTCCAGGCAGGGAATGATGCGCCGGCTCAGCATGCCAGGGCCTCGTCCAGGGCAAGGCGGCCTTCGAGCAGCGCCTTGCCGAGCACCACGCCGGCGCAACCGGCCGCGCGCGCGGCGGCGACATCGGCCAGGTCGCGCACGCCGCCGGAGACCTGTACCTGCAGCGCGGGCACCCAGTGTCGCAGCTGCGCGTACAGGTCCATGTTGGGGCCGGAGAGCATGCCATCGCGGGCGATATCGGTGCACAGCAGGTGGCGCAGGCCGGCATCGGCATAACGCCGCGCCAGGATGTCCAGCTCCTCGCCAGCGGTGTCGGTCCAGCCCTGCACTGGCAGGCGCCAGTTGCCCTGCGGGTCCTGGCGCGTGTCCAGCGCGACGGTGATGCGTTCGGGGCCGAACTCGTGCAGCCAGCCGATCACCTGCGTGCTTTCGCGCACCGCCAGCGAACCGACGACCACGCGCGCGGCGCCGCCATCCAACAGGCGAACGACGTCATCGCGCCCGCGTATGCCGCCGCCGGTCTGCACCTGCAGGCCGGTGTCGGCGATGGCGCGCAACAGCGGTGCCAGGGTGTAGCCGCCGGCACGCGCGGCATCCAGGTCGACCAGGTGCATCCACTGCGCGCCTGCGGCCAGGAACGCCTGGGCGCGCGGCAATGGATCATCGCCATAGGTGGTCTGGCGCGCGTAGTCACCCTGTAGCAGCCGGACCACGCGACCGTCGCGGATATCCAGCGCGGGATAGACAGTAAAGCTCATGCAGGCATCTCAAGAAAGTTGCGCAGGATGCGCGCGCCGGTCTCGGCCGAACGCTCCGGGTGGAATTGCGCGCCCGCGTATTGACCGTGTGCCACCACCGCGGTGAACAGCCCGCCGTGGTCGCAGGCAGCCACGGTGTCTGCGGTCACCGGGGCGGCGTAGCTGTGGACGAAGTAGGCATGCGCGCGCTCTGGCAGGCCGGCCAGCAACGGCGATTCGCGCATCGGCAGCAAGCGGTTCCAGCCCATGTGCGGCACCCGGATGCCGAGCGCCGGATGCAGCCGCCGGACCACGCCCGGCAGCAGCCCCAGGCACTCGACCTCGCCCTCTTCCGAGCGCTCGTACAGCAACTGCATGCCCAGGCAGATGCCGATCAGCGGCACCTGCAGTTGCCGCAGCGGTTCGACCAGGCCTTGCGCGTGCAGCCGCCGCATCGCTTCGGGCGCGGCGCCCACGCCCGGCAGGATCACCCGGCGCGCAGCGGCCAGCGCGGCGGCATCGCGCACCAGCGTGGCCTCCACCCCGAGCCGTTCCAGGGCGTAGCGCACCGAGCCGAGATTGGCGCCGCCGGCATCGATCAGCGCGACCTCGCTCACAGCGCCCCCTTGGTCGAGGGCAGCGCGGTGCCTTCGCGGCGGATCGCCTGGCGCAGGGCGCGTGCCAACGCCTTGAAGCAGCCCTCGACTTTGTGGTGGTCGTTGTCGCCGCGCACGGTCAGGTGCAGGTTCAAGCCGGCGGCATCGCACAGCGAGCGGAAGAAGTGCGGCACCAGCTCGGTGGGCATGTCGCCGACGCGCTCGCGGCGGAAATCGCCCTCGAACACGAAATACGGGCGGCCACTGAAATCCAGCGCAGCGCTGGCCAGGACCTCGTCCATCGGCAAGGTGAAGCCATAGCGGCCGATGCCGCGCTTGTCGCCCAGCGCCTCGCGCAACGCCTGGCCCAGCGCCAGCCCGGTGTCCTCGATGGTGTGGTGTTCGTCGATGTGGAGATCGCCTTCAGCACGGATGTCCAGGGCGAAGCCGCCGTGCTTGCCGATCTGCTCGAGCATGTGGTCGAAGAATGGCAGGCCGGTAGCCGTGTGCGGCTCGGCGACGCGGTCCAGGTCGAGTTCGACGCGGATCCGGGTCTCCTTGGTATTGCGCTGGACGACCGCGCGGCGCGGCGCGTCGGCCAGTTCATGCGCAATCCCGGCCCAGTCCCACTCGCCGCCGAACTGCTCGGTCCGCAACTGGAAACCGCGGATGCGCAGGTTCTCGGCGAACTGGATATCGGTCTGGCGGTCGCCGACCATCGCCGAGCGCGCCCAGTCGATGTTGCGGTCCTGCAGGTAGCCCAGCATCAGGCCGATGCCCGGCTTGCGCGTGGGCGCGTTGTCGGCCGGCCAGCTGCAATCGACCAGCACCTCGCGGAAAACAATCCCCTGGCTTTCGAAGATCTGCAGCATGAGGTCGTTCGGCCCATCGAAGGCGGCCCTGGGATAGGCCTCGCTGCCCAGGCCGTCCTGGTTGCTGACGATGACGAACTCATAGCCGGCATCGCGCAGCTTGAGCAAGGCGGGAATGCAGCCGCGTACGAACCGCAGCTTGTCGTAGGCATCGATCTGGAAATCCGCTGGCTCTTCGATCAAGGTGCCGTCGCGGTCGATGAACAGGATCGGCTTCATGCGGCCTGCTCCCGGCGCGCACCCAATGCCGCCAAGATGCGGTCGTTCTGCTCGGCGGTGCCGATGGTGATGCGCAGGGCGTCGTCCAGTTGCGGGGCGCCGCGCTGGTCGCGCACTACCACACCCGCCTCCAGCAAGGCCTGCCAGGCGGCCTCGGCATCGGCAAAGCGCACCAGCACGAAGTTGCCTTGCGAGGGATAGACGCGGCGCACGCCGGCCACCGTGGCCAGTGCGGCCTGCAGGCGGCTGCGTTCGCGCCGGACGTCGGCGACGCGCTCGCCGGTGCGGGCCAGGGCATCCGGCGCGAGTGCCTGCAGGGCCAGGTCGGCGCACGGTTGCGGCACCGGATACGGCGCCTGCAATGTGCGTAGCACCGCAATCAACGCCGGCGCGGCGATCACGCAGCCAATCCGGGCGGCCGCCAGGGCATGCGCCTTGGACAGCGTGCGCAGCACCGCAAGATTGTCGTAGCGCCGCAACAGGCCGACCGCCGAAGGTTGCTCGGAAAACTCGGCATAGGCCTCGTCCACCACCACCAGCGCCTGCCCCTGCAAGGCACGGGCAACGCGCTCGATGTCCTCCCCTGCGATGGTCGAGCCGGCCGGGTTCGACGGCGAGCACAGGAACACGATTCGCGCCTGCGCCGATTGCGCCGTGGCGATGATCGCGTCGATATCGGCCAGCAGACCATCGCCGCCATCACGCAGCGGTACTTCGAGAAGTGGCGCCTCCTGCAAGCGCGCACTGATCGCGTACATCCCGAACACCGGCGGCGTCACCAGCACCGCGTCCTGGCGCGGGCGGCACAGCGCGCGCACCAGCAGGTCGATGGCCTCATCGCTGCCGCGGCCGATCAACAGTTGTTCGGGCGTGCAGCCATACAGGGCCGCCAGCGCTTCACGCAGCGGCTGCGGCTGCGGTGACGGATAGCGCCGGCAACTGGCTTGCGGATCGGCGGGGTTGGCCCAGGGCGATTCGTTGGCATTGAGCCACACCTCCCCCTGCACCTTGGCGCTGCGCGCCGACGAATAGCCGGCGAAGCCGCGCAGGTCCGGGCGTACCAGATCGAGAACCGAGGCGCTCATGCCGCCTGCTCCATGCGCAAGGCCACCGCATTGGCGTGCGCATCCAGGCCTTCGGCGCGGGCCAGGCGCAGTGCGCAGTCGCCGATCGCGGCAATGCCGGCGCGGCTGGCGCTCTGTACGCTGACGAAATTCTGGAAGCTGGCCACGCTCACCCCACTGTAGGCGCGCGCCGCGCCACTGGTCGGCAGCACGTGGTTGGTGCCGCTGCAGTAATCGCCCAGCGCCTCGGGCGTGTAGTCGCCGAGGAACACCGAGCCGGCGGCCTCGACCTGGCTCAGCCAGTCGCGCGGCTGGCGCAGGGCCAGGATCAGGTGCTCGGGCGCATAGCGGTTGCTGATCGCGAACGCGTCGGCCAGCGTATCGACCCGGACCAGGCGCGATTGCGCCAGCGCCTGGGAAGCGATGGCGGCACGCGTCAGCTGCGGCAGCTGGCGTGCCAGTTCGGCTTGCACCGCCGCGATCAACGCCGCGCTGTCGGACAGCAGCAGCACCTGCGAATCCGGACCATGCTCGGCCTGCGACAGCAGATCGGCGGCGACGAACGCGGCGTTGGCGCCGGCATCGGCGATCACCAGCACTTCCGACGGGCCGGCCGGCATGTCGATCGCCGCCGCACCGGCTTGCGCCACTTGCTGCTTGGCTTCGGTAACGAAACTGTTGCCCGGCCCGAACAGCTTGTCGCAGCTCGGCACGCTTTCGCTGCCGAAGGCCATCGCCGCGATCGCCTGGGCGCCGCCGAGCTTGAACACGCGGCGCACGCCGGTCAGGCGCGCCGCCACCAATACGGCCGGGTCGGCGCTGCCGTCGGGGCGCGGCGGCGTGCACAGCACCACTTCGCGGCAGCCGGCCAGGCGCGAAGGCACGCCCAGCATCAGCGCGGTCGAGGGCAACGGCGCCGAGCCGGCCGGCACGTACAGGCCCACCCGGCCAATCGGGCGCACCACTTTTTCGCACACCACCCCGGGCGCGGTTTCCACCGCGTAGTCAGCGCTCATGCCGGCGCGGTGGAACAGCTCGATGCGTTGCGCGGCCTCGACCATGGCCTGGCGCAGCGCCGGGTCGATGGCGGCTTCGGCAGCAGCAAATTCGGCCGCATCGACTTCGAGCGTGGCCAAGGTGACGCGATCGAAGCGCGCGGTGATTTCGCGCAGGGCCTGGTCACCGCGCGTGCGGACTTCATCGATGAGCGCGGCGACCGCGCTGCGGGTCTGCGCGGCGACGGTTTGCACCGGGCGCGTGAGCGCCTGCGCCTGCGCCGCGGCATCGAGCTTCGACCAGGTCAGCACCGGACCGGCAATAGCGGTGTTGTCGTTCATGCCAGCGAGCGCTCCACGGTCAACACGGTGAGGCCCTGCGCGCCGGCGCGTTCGAGTTCTTCCAGGCGCTGCCAGGTCACCGCGCCATGGCACATGGTCTGCAGGCGCAATGCGCCGCTGCCGTCGTCGGGCAGGCGCTCGAGCGGGTCGGCATCGGGCAGCAGCCGGCGCAGCGCGTCGACCTGCTGTTCGCCTGCGGCACGGAACATCAACAGCTTGCTGTCGCGCTGGTGCAAGACTCCATCCATGCGCTTGAGCAGCATTGCCAGCAGGCCAGCGCGCAAGTCGTTGGGCTCGCGCGTGTTGCCGGCCAGCACCGCCTCGCTTTCGAGCAAGGTCTCCACCGGCTTGAGCTGGTTGGCGGCCAGGGTGGCGCCGCTGGAAACCAGGTCGCAGATCAGGTCGGCGGTGCCCAGCCGCGGGGCAATCTCGACCGAGCCGGACAGTTCCACCACCTGTGCGTTGACGCCCTGGCTGGCCAACCAGCCGGCCAGGATCGCCGGGTAGCTGGTAGCGATACGCAGGCCTTCGAGCTGGTCCACGCCACGCCACTCCCATTCTTCCGGCACCGCCAGCATCAGCCGGCACTGGCCGAAGCCAAGACCGCGCAAGGCCTGGTAGGCGTCGGGCAGGCCGTTGCGGCGGCGTTCGGCGGCCTGTTCGTCGAGTTCGTTGCGGCCGACGATGCCCAGATCGCAGACGCCATCGGCAATCAGCCCGGGAATGTCGTCGTCGCGCACCAGCAGCAGGTCCACCGGCAGCGACTCGCCGTAGCAGAACAGCTTGTCGCGACTCTGCCGCCAGCTCAGGCCGCAGGCGGCCAGCAGACTGCGCGCCGGTTCGGCCAGGCGGCCGCTTTTCTGGATGGCGATTCGCAGCCGGTCACGTGCCGGGCTCGCCTGGGAAGCACTCATTGCGGATTTCTCAGTGGGATTCGGTGGTATCGGCGCGCTGCGCCCGCAGCGCGGCGGCATAGCCGCCCGAGCCGTATTCCAGCGTCCGCGCGACGCGGCCGATGGTGGTGACGCTGACCTGGGTCAGGTCGTGGATCTCGCGATAAGGAATGCTCTTCACCAACAACGGCACCACCCGCCAGCGGTCGGCCATGGCTTCGAGCTCGGCCGGGGTGCACAGGTCGCGCAGGAAGGCCAGCACCTCGGCCGGCTCGGCCAGGCGCGATAGCGCATAGGCCAGGGCTTCCGGGGAGGCCTTGGCGTCGGGGTCGGCAGCAATGTGGGCTCGTTGTTTCATCGCGTTAATGTAATAGCGTGTTAGTACATTAGTGCAAACCGCGCCAGAGTGCAAGGAGACCTCGAGACCGGGCCTCGGGACTGAGCTCGGAAAAGCGAAAAGGCGCCCTTCGGCGCCTTTTGCTTGATTGCAGTGCGAATCGCAGGCCGCGCGCGGACAGCGCTTACGAGTCCCGAGTCCCGAGGGCCGAATCCCGCAGCGCAACCTTCGCCTGCTCCAACTCCACCCGCAACGTATCGCCCAACTCGCCGCGCGCCACGTCGAACTGCTGCTCGCGCATCAGGTCCTTGACCGCCACTACGCCACGCGCGCGCTCGTCGTCGCCCGCCAGCACCACGAAGCGGATGCCGGCCTTGGAGGCGTACTGGAACTGCTTGCCGATCTTCTTCGGCTCCATCTGCACTTCGGTATTGATCCCAGCCGCGCGCAGGCGCCGGGCAATATCCAGCGAGTCGTCCAGCTGCTGCTCGTCCATCAACGCGACCATCGCCTGCACGCTGCTGGTCTCGATGCCGGCGATCAGCCCGGCCTCGCGCAGCTGCCAGAACAGCCGGGTCAGGCCGATCGAGATGCCGACGCCGGGCAGCCGCGACTTGGTGTAGTGGCTGGCCAGGTTCTCGTAGCGGCCGCCCGAGCAGATCGAGCCGATCTGCGGGTGGTCCTTGAGCAAGGTCTCGTAGACGGTGCCGGTGTAGTAGTCCAGGCCGCGGGCGATGGAGAAATTCAGGCAGTACGCGCTCTCCGGCACGCCCAATGCCTTGACCAGCGCCAGCACGTCGCGCAGCTCGACCACGCCCTGCAACAGGGCCGATTCGCCGACCGGCGCCAGCGCGGCCAGTTCGTCGAGCTTGGCCCAGGCATCGGCGTGGCTACTGGAACGATAGGAGACAAACGCCAGGATCTTCTCGACTTCGGCCGCCGCGATGCCGAATTCCTCCCCGGTCAGCGTCTCACGCACATAGTCCGGGCCGCGCTTGTCGAGCTTGTCGACCTCGCGCAGCACCGCCAGCTGGCGTTCGCCCTCGGCCACGCCCAGGGTTTCGAAAAAGCCGCGCATCAACTTGCGGTTGTTGAGCTGGATGGCGAACTCACCAATTTCCAGTTCCGAGAACACCGCATGGATGACCGCCAACACCTCGGCGTCGTAGCGAATGCTCAGCACGTCCTTGCCGATCACGTCGATGTCGCACTGGTAGAACTCGCGGAAGCGCCCGCGCTGGGCGCGCTCGCCGCGGTACACGCGCTGCATCTGGTAACGGCGGAACGGAAACGCCAGTTCGTGCTCATGCTCGGCGACGTATCGGGCCAGCGGCACGGTCAAGTCAAAGCGCAACGCCAGTTCCGGCAAACCTTCTTCCCCGCTGGCGGCGGCATTGGCCAATGCGCCGGTGGACTGGACGAAGTAGACCTGGCGCTCGGTCTCGCCGCCGGACTTGGTCAGCAGCACGTCGGACAACTCGAACACCGGCGTTTCCACCGGCAGGAACCCGAAGCGCTCGTAATTGCGGCGGATGACGTCCAGCATGCGCTGGAACGCGATCTGCTCGCGTGGCAGCAATTCCATGATGCCGGGCGGCGTGCGGGGCTTGATCACGAGCAAAACTCCTGCGGGGAATCGAATGAGGGGTGCAGCGGCGGTCAATTCTACGGCAGCCGGCCGCGCCGACCGCATGGCGTATCATCTAAGCCCCTCGCCTGCTCCCCGGTGCCCATGTATCGGCCCGCCCTCGCCAGCCTGCCGCCCTGCACCCCGCCCGCTGCGGGCCAGGCCGCGGCCGCGACGCTGGAATGCAGTCATTGCGGCGTGCGCGGACGCGCGATCTGTTCTGCGCTATCGGAAGAAGAAATGGGCGCCCTGGACCAGGCCACGCAGTCGCTGCAGCTGGCCGCGGGAGCGACCCTGGTACGTGCCGGCGATCCCCGCCAGTACGTCTACACCCTGACCGAAGGCGCGCTGCGACTGGTGCGCACCCTGGCCGACGGCCGCCGCCAGATCACCGGCTTCGTGCTGCCAGGCGACTATGTCGGCCTGACCGAGACACCGCGCCACCGCCACGATATCGAGGCGATCGGCGGCAGCCGCATCTGCCGCACCTCGCTGGCGGACATGCGCCGCTTGCGCGAGCGCTACCCGCAGCTGGAACGCAAGCTGATGCAGCGCACCAGCATGGAGCTGGCCGCCGCACAGGATGCCGGTTTGCTGTTGGCGCGCCTGCAACCGAGCGAACGCCTGGCCCACTTCCTGCTGCGCCTGGGCGCGCGCGGCGTGCTGTCCGGCCAGCCGGCCGACGTGGTGCAGCTGCCGATGGGTCGCGGCGATATCGCCGATCATCTCGGCCTGACCATGGAGACGGTCAGCCGTACCTTCACCAAGCTGCGCCAGCAGCAGCTCATTGCCCTGCCCCAACTGCACACGGTGCAGATCCTGGACCTGCCCGGCCTGCAACGCCTGGCCGGCGATATGGCCTGACGACCGGCTGAGCCGTCAGTGCGAGGCGGCGCTGCCGCCGGCCTGGGCCAGCTGGCTACCGCCGCAATCGGCCGCCAACAAGCGCGACCGCTTCAGCCACTGGCTGTCCGGGTAATAGGCGAACACGAACGAGCCGCCCTGCAGGGTGTCGATCAATTGGCGCGCGATGGCCGGGCGCACCGCCGGGCAACCAAGGCTGCGGCCGAGCCGGCCCTGGGCGCGGATCAGCGCTTCGCTCACATAAGGCGCGCCGTGGATGACGATGGCACGGTCGCGCGCGTGGTCGTTGAACCCCGGCTCCAGGCCTTGCAGGCGCAGCGAATAGCCGTTGTGGCCGGTATAGGTTTCCTGCGCGGTGAAGGCGCCCAGGCTGGACATATAGCTGCCATCGGCATTAGAAAAATGCGCGCTCTGGTTGTCGCCGCTGTTGCGGCCGTGCGCCACCCATTCCTGGAACAACAAGCGTTGACGCGCCAGGTCGAACACCCACAGCCGGCGCTCGGTGGAAGGGCGCGAATAATCGATCACGCTGAGCACGGCGTCGGCGCCCACTTGCTGGCGGTGGCGCGCGCACTGCAGCGCTTCGGTAGCCAGGCTCAGGACCTGGCGATCAAGCGTCGGCGCCTGGCGTGCGAGGGCATCGACCAGGCCGACGCCCGCGGTGGCAGTGGCCAGCGCCGGCGGCGGCTCCGGCATGGTGGCCGGCAGGGGCGCCTGCGCTGGCCGCGCCAGCTTGGCCGGGGCGGTGGCGGCAAGACCGCACAAGGCAGCCAGGACGGCGATTTTCAGGGACGCGCGCATACACCAAAGGCCTGTCAGGATGAGTGGCAGGAGAACCGGATCCGTGTAGCTCCCCGAAGCAACCGATGTGGTGATCGTGCCTGGCCATGCCAAGCGCCGCGGCGCCGTTGGTTATGGCGCCGGTCAGTCGGCCAGCCACGCACGCAGCGCAGGATACTCCGCGGCCAGCGGTTCGGCCGACGCTGGCCGGTTCAGCAGCGCCGCCAGCGATTCAGGAACCGGAACTGCCGTACCGATCAAAGGCTCCACGACGCTGTCGAACTTGGCCGGGTGCGCCGTCGCCGCCACCGCCCAGTCGCCCTGCACGCCCTCGGCGCGCAACTGCTCCAGCACGTGCACCGCCGTTGCGGTGTGCGGGCAGAACACTTCGCCATGGCGCCGATAGCGCGCGGCCACGGTCTGGCGAATGCCGGCATCGTCGACCGAATAGGCCTGGAATGCATCGCGCAAGGCGACATCGTCGTCGCGATAGAGCCAGCGCAGGCGCTCGAAATTGCTCGGTGCGCCGACATCCATGGCATTGGCCAGGGTCGCGACGCTGGGCGCCGGCTGGTATGGGCTTCCGGCGAAGTAGTCGGGCAGCACGTGGTTGGCATTGGTTGCCAGCACGATGCGTCCGAGCGGCACGCCAAGCTGGCGCGCCAGGATCGCGGCCAGCGCATTGCCGAGATTGCCGGTCGGCACGACCAGGTTGAGTTCGCGGCCGCTGGCGGCGTGATGGCGCAGGGCGGCGTCGGCGTAGTAGCCCATCTGCGGCAGCCAACGGCCCAGGCTGATGCTGTTGGCCGAACTCAGCGGCACCTGCGCCTGCAACGCGTAGTCGTTGAGCGCGCGCTTGACCATCGCCTGGCAGTCGTCGAAGGTCCCGGCCACGCGCAGCGCGTGGATGTTGTCGCCGAAGCAGCCGAGCTGGTGTGCCTGCCGTGGCGATACGCGGCCATCCGGGTACAACACCACCACGCGCACACCGGGCTGGCGGTGGAACGCCGCCGCGACGGCGGCGCCGGTATCGCCGGAGGTGGCGACCAGGATGGTCAGCTCGCGTGCGTCCTGGCGCGGTATGCGCTGCAGGCACGCGGCCAGGAATCGCGCGCCGAAATCCTTGAATGCGGCAGTGGGGCCATGGAACAGCTCGAGCACGAAATCGCCGGAGCTCGCCAGCGGCCGCAGCGGGGCCGGAAAGGCGTAGGCCTCGGCGCAGATGGCGGGCAGCGCATCGGCCAGCGGATCATCGACGAAGAACGGCGCCAGCAACTGCGCCGTGGTGGCGGCCAGGTCGGTGCCGGGCGCAAGTACTCGCGGCGCCGGCACGGCCTGCGGTACGTACAGGCCGCCATCGGGGGCCAGGCCGGCAGCCAGCGCCTGGCTGAGGGAGGCCACGGGCGCGCCGTGGCGGGTGGACACGAAATTCATCGGAGCTCCGGGCAGGGGAATCAATCAAGCAGGTGCGCGGCGGGGCAGTCCAGCGGCGACACCCAGGCCTGGCTGTCGAAGCCGGCGCGCGCGAAGGCGTCCTGGACGGCCGGCGCGGCGGCAGCGGCGGCGGCGTGGGTTTCGTACCAGGCAAATACGCTGGGACCGGCGCCGGAAATACTGGCGCCCATCGCATTGCCCGCCAGGGCCGCCTGCTTGGCCGCCTCGAAACCGACGATCAACGGCGCCCGCCGCGGTTCGACCAACACATCGCGCAGGCCGGCGCGGACCAGTTCGGCATCGCCGGCATGGCAGCCGGCCAGCACCAATGCCAGATTGGCGCTCTGCTCGACGAACTCACCCAGGCGATAGTCGCCCTGCAGCGCGGCGCGCGCACGGCGGGTCTCCAGTACGGCGTCGGGATGCACCAGCAGGCTGTGCCAGGCCGCCGGCACCGGAATCTGCACCAGCCGGTCGGCGGTGGCCAGTACCAGTCCACCGAGCAACATCGGGCCGAGATTATCGCCATGGCGACCACCGCTGGCGGCGGCCTCGCCGGCCAGGGCGAAGGGATACAAGGCCTGGCGCGACAAGGGCTCGGGCAGCAGCGCATTGGCCGCCACCAATGCGGCCACGCACGAGGCCGCAGACCCGCCCATGCCCGAGCCCAGCGCAATGCCCTTGTCGATCTCGATCTCGAAACCGAACGGCAGCGCCAGCGCCTCGCGCAGGGCGATCAAGGCGACACCGGCGGTGTTGTCCTCGGCCTGGGTCGGCAACGCGATGGCGGCACCGCGAATCGCCGCGATGCGGACCAGCGGTGTCTCGATGCGGCGCACGCTCACGCGATCGCCGACGCCGGCAATGGCGTGGCCAAGGATGTCGAAACCCACCGCCGCATTGCCGACCGAGGCCGGCGCGAACGCACGCGCCTGCATCCTCACAGTCGCGTCCCCTCGCCCACCGCCACCCGCAACAGATCGGCGAACACGCCCGCGGCGGTCACTTCCGGCCCGGCGCCTGGGCCCTGCACCACCAGCGGGTTGTCGCAGTAGCGCGCGGTGGTGAACTGGACGATGTTGTCGGTCAGGTGCAGGTTGGCGAAGGCGTGGTCGGCCGGCACTTCGACCAGGCCGACGCTCGGCGCGCTGTCGGGCGGCAACTGCGCCACGTAGCGCAGCACGTTGCCGCGTTCGCGCGCCGATTGCAGGCGCTGGGCGAACACCGCATCCACCGCGCCCAGGCCGGCCATGAAGCCCTCGATGCCGCCCTCGCGCAGGGCATCGGGCACCAGGCTTTCGACCTGCACGTCCTCCAGGCTGATCTCGCGCCCGGCCTCGCGCGCCAGGATCACCAGCTTGCGCGCCACGTCGATCCCGGACAGGTCATCGCGCGGGTCCGGCTCGGTATAGCCCATCGCCTTGGCCTGGGCGACCAGCTCGGAGAACGGCGCGCTGCCATCGAACTTGTTGAACAACCAGGCCAGCGTGCCGGAGAAGATGCCCTCGATCGAGGTCACGCGGTCGCCGGTGTCGACCAGGTCGCGCAGGGTGGTGATCACTGGCAGCCCGGCGCCCACGGTGGCTTCGTAGCGGAAGCGCGCGCCACTGGCGAAAGCCGCTTCGCGGATGGCGCGATAGCGCGCCAGCGGCCCGGCGCCGGCCTGCTTGTTCGGGGTGACCACATGGATGCCAGCGGCCAGCCATTGCACGTAGTGGTCGGCCACTTCGGCACTGCCGCTGCAATCGATGATGACCGCGTGCGGCAGGTTGGCGTCGAGCAGATGCGCGGTGAAACGCGCCAGGTCGGTCGCCTCGCCGGCGGCGCTGAAAGCCGGACGCCAATCGCCCTCGAGCGTACGTTCGGCCAGGCACATGCGGCTGCGCGAAGCGATCGCGCGCACGCGCAGGTCGAGGTTGGCCCTGGCCAGCAGCTGCGGCTGCGCGCTGCCGAGCTGGTCGAGCAAGGCCGCGCCCACATTGCCCGGGCCGATCACACCCACCGCGAAGGTCTGCGGCGACAACCAGAAGCCGGCATGCGCGGCGCGCAGCGCGCGAGTGGCATGCAGGCTGTCCACCGCCACCGAGATGTTGCGCTCGGACGAACCTTGCGCAATCGCCAGGATGTTCACCTGCGCGCGCCCCAGCGACTCGAACAACCGCGCCGCCACGCCGGGCTGCCCGGCCATGCCGTCGCCGACCGCGGCCAGCACGCTGACCCCGGTGGTCAGCTGCACCCGCTGCACCTGCCCGACCGCCAGTTCATGGGTGAAGGACAGCAGCAGCGCCTCCTGCGCCCGCGCCGACTCCTCCTCGCGCACCACGCAGCAGATCGAATGCTCCGAAGAGCCCTGCGAGATCATCACCACCGACACGCGCGCATTGCGCAGCGAGGCGAACACCCGCTCGGCGGTACCCGGCACGCCGATCAGGCCGGTGCCTTCAAGGTTGAGGATGGCCAGCCCCGGGCTCAGCGTCAGTCCCTTGATCGGCCCGCGCGCCGTGCTCTGCGCGCTGATGCGGGTGCCGGGGTGCTCGGGCTGGAAGGTGTTGCGGATGATGATCGGCAAGCCGCGCTCGATCGCCGGCGACATGGTCTGCGGATGCACCACCTTGGCACCGAAATACGCCAGCTCGCAGGCCTCGTCGTAGCTAAGCGACTCCAGCTGCACCGCTTCGGGCACCACCCGGGGGTCGGCCGAAAGCACGCCATCGACGTCGGTCCAGATGTGCAACTCGTCGGCCTCGAACAACGCGGCGAAAATCGCGCCGGAATAATCGCTGCCATTGCGGCCCAGTGTGGTGACACGGCCGGCGCGATCACGGGCGATAAAACCGGTGGCGACCACCCGCAACTGTGCGTTGGCCTGGCGCCATTGCGCCAAGCGTTCGGCACTGCTGCCCCAGTCCACGTCCACGCCCAGTTCGCCGCGATTGACCACCAGCACTTCGCGTGCGTCGAGCACCGCGCACGGCTGGCCGAGCGCGCGCAGGTGCTCGCCGAGCAGTTGCGCCGAGTACACCTCGCCCAGGCCCTGCACGCGGTCGAGCACTTCGCGCGGCAGCTCGCCGATCACCGCCAGCGCGGCGAGGATCTCGGCCAACTGTTCGAACTGGCGGTCCAGCCATTCCAGCAGCGGGCCGGCGTGTTCGCCCAGCAGCGCCACCGCGGCGCCGCGGTGGCGGGCGCGGGTGTCGTGCCACAGTTCACGCCAGTCGTTGCCGGCACCGGCCTCCACCGCCATCTGGATCAGCGCATCGGTCACCCCCTTCATCGCCGAGACCACGGTGACCTGCCGGCTTTCCGGGCGCCCCAGCAACAATTGCGCCACGTGCCGGTAGCACGCCGCATCGGCCACCGAGGTGCCACCGAATTTGTGCACGACAGCGCGCGGCGCGGGAGATAACGGGTTGGGGGATGCAGGCACGAATGACGCAGGCGCAGACGACATGACAGACCTCTGGGTGAGGCCCCGGCCGCATCGGATCGGGAGCTGCCCCCCGCATCCTGATCCGGGTGCGGGGCCGTGGTTTTCGGAAACTACGCGAAGACGACGGGCCGCACCGGACGAGTGGTACGGGTGGTAATGGTGGTGGTAATGGTGGCGGCGACACAGCCATGCGCTTGCGTGCCGAGGGTCGGCACGATGAGCGAAGTGGAATGCGGCGCGCTGTTCATACCACCACGATTGGGCATCGCCCCCAGCGCTGTCAAGAGGTAACGCGCATTGGGCAGAACACGGCCATCACGGTTGCAATGGCAACCTTTTCACCACCGCTCGCCCGCCGTGCCTATCACCGACAGAGCTCGCCCATGACCCTGAAGATCAAGCGCATCTACGACCCCGTCGGTGATCACGATGGCGCCCGCGTACTGGTCGATCGGCTGTGGCCGCGCGGTGTCAGTAAAACCCGCGCGCATCTTTACGAATGGCTCAAGGAACTGGCGCCTTCGGCGGCCCTGCGGCAATGGTGGGACCACGATCCCCAGCGCATGGTCGAGTTCACCGAGCGCTATCGCGCCGAGTTGGCCGATCCGGCGCACCAGGCCGCACTGGCGCGGCTGCGCGAGATCATCGACCAGCATCCGGCCACCACCCTGCTGTATGCCGCCGAAGATCCGGTGGTGAACCACGCGCACGTGCTGCAGAACTACCTGGCGCACGCGCGCCACCTCGCGCACTGAAGCAGCGTGGCGCGCCGGCTCAGCCGAAGCGCCGCACCAGGTGGTCGCCGGCCTGCGAGCGCAGCACCACTTCAGTCGGCTGGCCGGTGGTCCAGGCATGCAGGCGCGCCATCATCTCCGCATTGCGGATGGCCCCGTCCTGCGCGAGATAGCGCAGCGGGCTCCACTGCGGCCGCGACACCAGCCAGGCATCCTCGAACTGCTCCACTGCCACCACGTAGCACTGCTTGTCCATGCCTGCTCCTCGGCGCCGACGCTGCGACGCACTGCGATCCGGGGAATAAGTCCGGGGAATGAATCCGAAAAGCTGGTCGCGGCGAGCCCGAACGGGGCGCCAAGTACCAGGGGAGTCCCGCGATTGGGGAGGGGCGGGAACAGTACTTCCAGCGCTTCGGCACCGGCTCGACCTTACTCAAGGGCTCGCGGATGAGTAGCCATCGGCTCCGCGTCCGGTATGCCTACCTTGTCATGGATCGCCGCGCGCTACCCCCGGCAAAACCACGTTATGGAGGGTCAGAAAATTCCGATTTTGTGCCGCTCCCAATCACGCCCCATGCACGCCCGGCGTGCTGGCGCTGCCGCCATGGCGCGTCCTGCTAGCGGTGGCGCATCGCAGTTTCGTAGGCAGCGTTGATCTGCTTGGCATGCTGTTCGGCCAGCTGCACGAGCTCCGGCCCCAGGTGCTGCACCTTGTCCGGATGGTATTGGCTGATGCGGCGCTTGTAGGCAGCGGCGATCGCTTCGGCGCTGGCATGTTCGTCCACCTCCAGCACCTCGAACCAGGCTGGCTCGCCGGCGACGGTCGGCTCGCGCTGCGGGCCGACGTCCGGCCCAGCGCCCCCTCGGCGTTTGCCCAACAGCGGCAGGAACACCGAGATCAGCCAGTAGCCGACCACGAAGGCCACGACGGTCACCAGGATCTCAGGCAGTTTCATCTTGTTGCTCCGGGTACTGCAGCTGTAGCTGTGCCTGGCAGGCACGCAATTGCTCGGCGCGTGGGCTGTCGCCAGGTTCGCGCAGCAACAGGGCCTGCAACCGTGGCAGCAGCTGCCGATGCAGCCGGCGCAGATCGGCAGGCTGCAGGGTCGCCGCGGCGAACGCCAATCCGTCCATGCGCGATGCGTGACGCAGCGAGATTTTACGCACCACGTTGAGCGCGAACGGCGGGCACGCCAGCGTGTCCACGGCCAGCGACAACAGCGCACGCCGATCCAGCCCCAACGCAGCACGCGCCCGCACGGTGTACACGACCATGCCGCTGGACAGCAGATACACCGCACCCAGCAACAGCAGCAACGCTTCCCAGCGCCGCCACGCCAACAGCGTCAGTGGCAACACGATGGCGAGCAACAGCGTCATCATCGCCACCGCCGCCTGCAACGGCCTGAGCGCGCGCGCCAAACTGCGCCCATCGTCGAGTTGCACCGGTGCGCTGTCGCCTGGCGGCCTCAGCCATTGCAAGCGCAGCAGTGGACGCCAGGGCGCCAATGGAGGCGGCAGGAAAACAAAGCGGCCGCGCCATTGCAACTCGTTGCCGACGCTGGCCGACCAGCCCCGACGGCGCGGCCAGGCCACCAATTCGTCGGCGTACAGCAGGATCGCCGCGTCATACAGATAGAACGCGACGATCCCCAACAGCAGCCAGAGATCGGCCTCGCTCATTGGATGGTCTTTTGCTTGTCCGCCTTGGACTTGCCGCCGAACAACTTGCGCAACCAGGCCGCCGCTGCAATCGCACCAGCCACCAGCAGCTTCCACATGCTCGCCAGGAAGGCACCGAGCGCGCCGAACAAGCCCTTCTTGGCGGCTACCGCCGCCGCGCCACCGGTCACCAGGGCGGCTAGCCCGTATTCGGCGACGTGGTCACCCTCACGGAACTCGGCATAACGCTCGCCGGCCACGTAGTGGTAGCCGGGCAAGGTGCGCTTGAAATCGGCGATGGCGGTGTCGAAGTCTTCCGGCGACGCGACGACGACCACTTCCATGACGCCATGGCGGCCGAGCAGGCGGGTGTTGTAGTTCACGCTCTGCTCGTGGGTGGTCTCGTTCTCGCCGATGATCGCCCACTCCAGCGTGTTGATCGCCTTGTCGTACTTGGGCTGGAAGCGCCAGCCGGTGACGTGCATCGGGTCCCAGCCTTTTTCCTTGCGCTCGCGGTTGGCCGCCTCGGTGCCTTCGCGCACCGACGTCAGGAGATCGTCGGCATCGAGCTTGTCGTTGTCCTTCACGTAGCCGGTGTTGCTGTAGTTGAAGAACGCGACCCAGGACATGTCCAGCGGCGCGAGCGTGTAGATGTCCTCGCTGCCTTGCGGGTTGTGCATCATCGCGTTGAGCTCGCGGGTGCCCTTGGCACCGAGGAAGGCATAGCCTTCCGGAATCTGGAACGTGGCCTTGCCGGCGATGTCCCCCACCGCCTTGCCGGTCTGCCACGGCAGCGACGACACTTCCCCTTGCGCGCGCGCCTGGAACACGCACAGGCACAGCAATGCCGCCAGAACGGCGGCAACGATCGACTTCATGTTTTCCCCCTGGATGCCAACCTTGGCATCGGCGATTCTAGCCAGCGCGACGCACCGGCGACAACCGAGGCGCCGAGACTGGAGAGACGCACTCAGTGCGCGTGGGCGGTGCTGGCGTCCATCGCGTCATGGATCACCTGGCCGGCGCGCACGGTCAGGCGCACGTCGGCGAAAGCGTCGCTCGCCGTGGCCGGATCGGTGCCAAGCAGGACCACGTCGGCGGCCATGCCCGGCGCCAGCCGGCCCTCGTGCGCCGCATCGCCGAAGCGGCGCGCCGGGGTAGTGGTCAGGCTGGACAGGATCTGCCGCCAGTCCAGGCCCGCAGCGCTCATCAGCTGGTATTCGCGATGGGTATCGAAGATCTGGATATAGCCGGCGTCGGTCCCGAACAACACATCGACGCCGGTATCGCTGGCGGCCTTGAGCTGCTGCTGCGCCTGGCCAACGAAGCGCACCACCACCGCTTCCGGCGCACCCTGGCGCCGCGGCTCGGATTCGAACAGGGTCAGGGTGGGAATCAGCGCCACATGGCCGGCCTTGAACTGCGCCAGCAGCGCCGGCGACCAATCGCCCGCATCCGGCGCGGTATGCGCGAGCACGTCCACGCCGCTCTCCAGCGCCGAACGCAGGCCGGCCGCATCGGTAGGATGCGCGAAGGCCGGCTTGTGCCGCGCGTGCGCCGCGCCCACTACGGCCTGGCCAACGGCCACCGGCATCTCGAGCACGCCCTGCGGGCCGCCGACAATGGCGCCACTGAACAACTTGACGCCATCGGCGCCAGCATCCAGTTGCCGCTCAGCGCGCTCGCGTCCCTGCGCGGGCGTGGCGATCTCGGCGCTAGGAACGTGGTATTGCTCCCACAGGTCACGCACGTAGATCGGCGTGCCGTGGTCGGGATAGAACGGCATGTCGACCGTGAGCAGGCGCGGTCCGGTCACTTCGCCGCGGCCCATGCGCTGGCGCAGCGCCAGCACATCGCCGGGCAGCGAACCGACATCGAACACGGTGGTGAACCCCCAGCGCGTGTATTGCTCGCGCAGCGCCGCGGACAACGCGGCGGCCGGTTGATCGGCCGGCAGGTGGTAAGGCGGCGAGATCAGGTGGACGTGGCTGTTCCAGAAGCCGGCGGTGGCGAACAGGCCGTGCGCCTGGATCACCCGTGCCGCCTTGGGCACCGTTACCGAACCGCGTGGGCCGATCGCGGCGATGCGGCCGTCGCGCAGCAGGATCGTCGCATCGTCCAGCGGCGCCGCATCCGGCGCGGGGTACACGCGAGCGCCGACGATGGCGATTTCGCTGGCAACCGCCGGTGCGCAGAGCGCGGCCAGGAACAAAGTCACTACGCGCAAGCGAAGGCGGATCGGAGGCATGGAGGTGGGCTGGCTGGGTAGGTGGGCCATGGTGCCACGGCGTTTCGCGCTTGCGGAAACCTGGTAGAAATTTCCAATTGTCTTTTGCCTGGAGCTCACCGAGCTTTTCCCCAGCGTCCGCTGGAGGATCTTCCGTGAAACTCGCACCGCGCTGGGCACCGCTTGTGATCCTGCTGGCGACAATGCAGGGCTTGTCGGGATGTGGCGAACACCCACTGCCTGGCACCGCCAGTACGGCGATCAGCGCCGGCGACGAGCCGCAGGCCATAGCGGCAGCCACCGAGCCCCATAAACCTGCGGCTGGGCGCTCGAGGCCCCCTTCTCTCCTGGAGACGCAGGAACTGCCCGATCTTCCTGCCGACGAACTCGCCAGGCGCTTGAATCCTGCTGCCGCCGCGGGCGATCCACGCGCGGCCAGCCAGCTCTATCTGGTACTGGCGCGCTGCCGTTACCTGGCGCGCAATGCCGGCGCGGAGCCGCAGCCGCAGCAGGTGGACCGCGCCCTGCTGGACAGGATCAAGATGTCCGAGCAAGCCTTCATCGCGCATCTTGAAGCGAGCACGCTCGCCGGACAGGAGAAGGAAATGGAGGCGTGCCAGAAGATACCTGCCGGCCAGATCGAACAGGCTGGCGACTGGTTGCGCAAGGCCGCCGCTGCAGGCGACCCGTACGCACAACTCATCTATATCGACCGCGCGGAGGACCTGATCGGCGGCGCGACCGAGATGCTGCGCAACCCTGGGAAGGTTGCAAGGTTTCGCGAAGACGCGATCGCCTACCTGCGCAGCGCTTCGGCCGCCGGCAGCCCGGAAGCGATGTCGAGGCTGTCTAGCGCCTATCTCTCCGGCGGAGTGGTCGATCGCGATCCGGTAGTGGGTTACGCCTATGCGTTGGCCGCTGCTGCCGCGGCCAACCGTGCTGTGCCGGCCGATGTACGACAGTTGGAAGCGCAATTGACCCCGAGCCAATTGGCCCAGGGGCGCGGACTCGCCAAACGGCTCGCCCCCTGATAAACCGGCGCGCCCTGGGGGCCAGTCTCAACCCATGAGACAGCACCGCTTATAGTGCGCAGGATGAGCATGGATACGCCCATAGATCTCGCCTACGCCCGGGCCTACGCCCTGCTGCGCGCTGCCGGTGCCAGCGACCAGGGCACGTTCGATATCGTCTTCAGCCGCGCCCATGGCGACCTGTTGAGCGGGTTCCCCGACCAGCAGGGGCAGATCATCGATACCTTGCTGGGCTTCGCCCGGCAACTGGGGCGCACGGTTCGGCATCAGGCCTGAGCCGCGCGCTGCGCTCGGGGCAACGGCTTGGCGACCCCGGCCCGATTCGAACGGGCGACCTTTCCCTTAGGAGGGGCATTGCGCGCTCTTTGCAATCAAGTAGTTGGCGCGCCTATGTGCCAGATGTGTGGCTAAACCTTGTCCTTACGCCTGCGCGAAACGGTCTCTTCCACATCAGCGCGGATGCGCTCCTCATGTCGCCTGACCCATTCCTCGGCGCCGTCGCCCCCGCTCGAAGCTTGTGCAGTCGCGCAGCGCCAGGGGTGCGTCCATGCTGAGGTGGCAATCCAGCCTGGCGAACCAGGAGCCGTCCAGGCGGTCCATGAGGCGCACGACCTGCACGTCGCCCAGGGTCAGCGCAGTGGGCGCGCCGTGCTCGTGCTGATGGGCCTGGATCCAGTGGAAGTCAGGGGGGTAGCCCCATGGCCCGGATTGTAGCGAGTACCACAGCAGCAAGCCTTTGCGGAGCCTTAAGGAAAACTGAATTTGCGGTAGGATCGCCGCCACACTCACATCCACCTGTAGCCAAGCCATGCTCGGATCGCTGCGCTTTCTCCTTGCCCTAGCCGTGGCGTTCAGCCACATGGGCCTGACCCCCGACTTCCACTTCGGCTCCATGTCGGTAGTTGTGTTCTACCTCATCGCCGGCTACGTGATGACGTATTCGTTTCGGACGAACTTCGCAGGCGATCTTGGCAACGTCGGGCACTTCTACGTGGACCGACTGTTCCGTGTGTATCCGCTGTACTTGCTGTCGCTGGTGATGATCTATCTCTTCAGCGTCTTGAGCGGATATGGCGTGCTGTACCTGGACGCCAAATCGACGTTCGTCAACCTAACAATGTTCGGGTTGAATGCCCACCCGACCATCATGAACGGTGCGACGTGGTCTCTCGGAACGGAAATGCAGTTCTACCTGCTGCTGCCATTTCTGGTTCGGTTTAGACCCCTGTGCTACGCGCTGCTGCCCCTGAGCTATGCCGTGTTCGTCCTGGCATCACTCGGGCACCTGAACCCCGTCCAATGGGGCTACAAGTACCTGCCGGGAACCCTGTTCTTCTTCCTCCTGGGATCTATCCTGCAGGAGTTTTCAGGGAAGCCAGCTGAGCGCAAGGTGCTTTACGCCATTATCAGCGTTGCCTGTATCCACCTTACCATCCTGGCCTTCTCCAACCCGAATATTACGCAGCCCTATGCCTTTGAGTCTCTTGCCGGGCTGATTCTAGGCCCCATCGCACTGGTCGTTCTGGGGCGCGCGAAGCCGCTCGACCGTAATCTGGACAACCTGCTCGGGAGCCTGTCGTATCCTCTGTTCCTCAGTCACATCTGCGTGCTGTATCTATTCGACCACCTGCGCATGCAAGGCGTGATCGACCTGACGCCGCGAGGAATGGTGGCCCTTCAACTGCTTACAGCTATCGCGGTGTCGGTCCCAATGAAGTACGTGGACGACTACTTCCAGCATCTTCGTAAGAAGGTACAGGGCCGGAACAAGAGTGAACCCGAGGCAGGCGGGCTATTGCCTCCGGTCACAACGGCCGTTACGTCTCAGCCCACCAGCTCCACTTGACTTTGTTCGTACCAGCAGTGGAGCCCCTTGCACTGAACGTCGATCGTGGCGGAATTTACCGTCACCTCGCGAATCTCTGCCGTGCCAGCATCGACTGAATTGGACAACACGCCGAACTTGGAAGGCGTGCCGAGCAGGCCATGGGGGATAGAGAACAGCGACCCACCACCATTAAACTGCGCGATGCCGCCGTTGCTGGTCATGGTGTAACCCACGGTGTCCACCTTGATTTGGCGCGCCGCTGCGGCAGGAACCGAAACCGGCCCAGCGTGCGTGCCGAGTCGCCCACCGCGGACGCTGACCCCAGTGATGTTCGCGGCCAGGGCTGCCGACAAGTCAAGGAACCGCGTGGTGCCCACGTGGCTCGGGTTGTCGATGTTTAGCCGCGTGATCGCCGCTGACGCGAGCCCCCTGAAAACTGCAGGCGTGCAGGAGCCGGGAAAATCTGAATTCCCGAACTGAATCTCCTTGCAGTCTCCGGCAATGGAAACGGCCGCTCCGGTTCCTGAGATCATGCTGTTGACGAACGAGATACACACGCAGTTGAGCAGGGTAATAGCGTCGCCCCCCCCCCGCGCCGGACTGGATGAAATCGCAGTTCGAGAAGTACACGTGTTTGATTGGCGCCCCTGGGTTGCCCTCGATCCGACACACCTCCTGCGCGGAGCCCTCGAACACGCAATTGTCGAACTGATGGATTCCGGACGCAGCGGCGTTGGAGACGATGCGAAGGCAGCGGCCCGTCGAGGTTGCGGGGGACGCCATCAAATCCGAAAACTGTAGCGAACCGGCGTTCTCAAAATAGAACACGTCCGTGCCGGTGCCAACGTTCGAGGTAACCTGACACCCGGAAACTCGGATGGCGTAGCCTGAGCCAGACGTGCCGGTGCCGCGGATTTGGTTGCGCACGACTTGGAAGAAGCGGCAATCCACAATCTGCGAATAGAACACGGTATCTAGCATCACGACGCTGTCGTACAGGCTGTCAAGGGTGCAGTGTCGAATATTTACGTTGTTGCAGTTGTTGAGGTACACACCCGATTGCAGGGCCTTGGCCGCGTTCATTTCACCAATGAAGCCTACATTCTCGATCGTGGCCTGTTGCCCTGCGGCGACGGTGATGATCGGAGCGTTGGCCTTGATGACCAAGCGAGTGCCCTGCGTGCCGGCCTCAGCGCCACGAATGTGAATTGCGCCACCGGAAGGAATCGTAAGGCCCGACTGAAGCACAATTTCACCTTCCGGCAACGCCAGCTCCTTTTCGTTGGCGGCGCAGTAGTTGATTGCAGCCTGCAGGCCAGCTAGGTCATTGGTGACGCCGTCAGCCAATACGCCGTAGTCTCGCGCGCTCACCCGGTCTCTCGTCTTGCCCTGCGAAGACCGCGGCGTAGCGCCACTGCCAGCTTGCAAGAACGAGACTGCACTTGCGTCGCCCGCATCCGCGCTTACGTTTTCCCTGCGTCCAGACCTGTGAGCTATCAGCTATCCGGCGAGACGAACTGGTAGTCGTACATGGTGCCAGGCGTCAGGTAGACGGTCGCCGCCCTCCGCACGGCCAGCCAGCCGGATGAAATGTCGCCCGATTTCACCGACACGGCGCGCCGCTATCTCATGGGTGCTGTGGCACCACCAGGGTGGAAGCAGCCCAGTCGGGCAACCCTTGCGGGCGGTTTGCGCTTGGCATGGGATCCTACGAGCCGTTACCAGGTTCGACTCTACTGGCGTGGCGATACTGCCTGCATTGACTGGCACGAAGGCGGCAACCGATACCGGCGCTCGCTTGGCAGACTTGCGCCCCGTGCGGCTGAGAAAGTTCGCGCCCAGAAAGAAGCCGAGCTAACCCATGGCGTCAAGATCATTGCCCGGGACCAGACGGTAGACCAATACCTGGAGTGGTATCTGGACTGGTCAAGGCCGAGCACCCCACGATGATCAAGCAGGCCACCAGCGAGGTAAAGCACTTCCGCAAGTGGTTTGGGAGTCGGCCGATCGATTCAATCAGGCCCGTCGAGGTCGAGCAGCACAAGAAGGATTGCCTCAGCGGAGCCCTAGCCCGTTCCTCGCCCCGCCTCGGCGACCTGGTCGATGAAGCGGCCGATGAAATCTAGCTGTGCCAGTTGTGCCAGTCCGGGTGCGAAAAGTGGCGAAATATGGCAAATGGACATGTTGATCAGAATCGTAAGTGTTTGATTCTGGCGACCCCGGCCCGATTCGAACGGGCGACCTTTCCCTTAGGAGGGGAACGCTCTATCCAGCTGAGCTACGGGGCCTGGCCGCGCATTGTCGCATGAACCCCCGCGCCGGCCACAGCTGCGCACGGCAAGGCCGCCCGCAGCGCAGCAAGGCCGCTGCTGCCCCTCTGCTAAAATCGCCGGTTCACGCGCCGCACTCCCCCACGCCGCTGGCGGCGGCGCCTTCAAAGCATCCCAGGAGTTTTCGCATGTCCGCAGCCCTGCTCAAGTCGCTCGACCTTTCGGCCAACAACGCCGGTACCTATCTCGGTGGTGGCCATTGGTCCACGGCCACCGGCGCTGGGGTCCTGCGGCCGTTGAACCCGACCACCAACGAGGTCATCGCCGACGTCCAGGCGACCACGGTCGAGGACTACGAGCAGGTGATCGCGCGCGCCCAGGCTGCCTTCAAGGAATGGCGCACGGTGCCGGCACCGCGCCGAGGCGAAGCGGTACGCCTGTGTGGCGAGGCCCTGCGCCGCCACAAGGACGCGCTCGGTTCGCTGGTTGCGCTGGAAATGGGCAAGAGCAAGCCCGAAGGCGATGGCGAGGTCCAGGAGATGATCGACATCGCCGATTTCGCCGTCGGCCAGAGCCGCATGCTCTACGGCTACACCATGCACTCCGAGCGCCCGGGCCACCGCATGTACGAGCAGTACCACCCGCTCGGCCTGGTCGGCATCATCAGCGCGTTCAATTTCCCGGTCGCGGTGTGGGCCTGGAACGCATTCCTGGCGGCGATCTGTGGCGATGTCTGCCTCTGGAAGCCCTCCAACAAGACCCCGCTGACCGCGATCGCGACCCTGCGCATCTGCAACGAGGCGCTCAAGGACGGCGGCTTTCCCGACATCTTCTTCCTGATCAACGATGCCGGCACCGCGCTGTCCGAGCGCCTGGTCGATGACCGCCGCGTGCCGCTCATCAGCTTCACCGGCTCGACCCAGGTCGGCCGCGTGGTCGCCGAGAAGGTCGCGCGCCGGCTCGGCCGCAGCCTGCTCGAGCTCGGCGGCAACAACGCCATCATCCTGGATGAAAGCGCGGACCTGAAACTGGCGGTGCCCGGCATTGTCTTCGGTGCGGTAGGCACGGCTGGCCAGCGCTGCACCACCACGCGCCGGCTGATCGTGCACGAATCGATCTACGACAACGTGCTGGCCACGCTGGTCAAGGCGTTCAAGCAGGTCGAAGGCAAGATCGGCGACCCCACCGACCCGGCCAACCTGATGGGCCCGCTCAACAGCCGCGGCGCGGTCGAGGAGTTCCTGGCCTCGATCGCCAAGGCCCAGGCCGCCGGCGGCAAGCTGGAGACCGGCGGCACCGCGATCGACCGCCCCGGCAACTTCGTCCTGCCGGCGATCGTCAGTGGGCTGAAGAACAGCGATGAGGTCGTGCAGCACGAGACCTTTGCGCCGATCCTCTATGTCATGAAGTACGCCACGCTCGACCAAGCCATCGACATGCAGAACGGCGTGCCGCAAGGCCTGTCGTCCTCGATCTTCACCCAGAACCTCAAGGCCGCCGAGCGTTTCCTGTCGGCCGCCGGGTCGGACTGCGGCATCGCCAACGTCAACATCGGCACCTCTGGCGCGGAGATCGGCGGCGCCTTTGGCGGCGAGAAGGACACCGGCGGCGGCCGCGAGTCCGGCTCGGACGCCTGGAAGGTGTACATGCGCCGGCAGACCAACACGATCAACTACTCCGATTCGCTGCCGCTGGCCCAGGGCATCAAGTTCGATTTGTAGCCACCCACGGCAGGACCCTTGGCCGCCGCGGTGCATCACCGATGCACTTTCGAGGATGCGGCGCCTGCAACGGTAGACCTAAGCTCGTCAGCCTGCTCCTCGAAAGGGGCAGGCTTTCTTACGGCTAAAAGGAATACCGCATGTCTTCGCAACGTAAAACCCAGCCCCTGGCCATCGTTAGCCTGGTCTCCGGCATCTTCGGTTGCCTGATCCTGCCGATCATCGGTTCGGTCGTGGCGATCGTGACCGGCCACCTGGCCCGCGCGCGGATTGCGCGCGATGGCAGCGATGGCAGTGGCCTGGCCGTGACCGGCCTGTCGCTTGGCTGGTTGAGCCTGGCGTTCTGGCTGTTGTCCGCGCTTCTGCTGATGGGCTTCGGCGTGGACACCGCCTCGCTGTACCCTGCCGTCAGCCGCTAAGCGGCCCGGGCACTGGCACGGGTGCGGGCAAGCGCCCCGCACCACGTGCCATCCACACGGCGATCAAGGATAATCTTCGGACAGCGCTGCCATGCAGCGCCCCCGTCCGCCCCGGAGAATCCATGAGCACTGTCCGCCAGACCAGTACGTTGGCCATCGTCAGCCTGGTCGCCGGCATCCTCGGGTGGTTCATCGTGCCGGTGATCGGCAGCCTCACCGCCATCATCACCGGGCACATGGCGCGTGGCGAGATCCGCCGCCAACCCGAGCGCTTCGATGGCGACGGCCTGGCCATCGCCGGGCTGGTGCTGGGCTGGGTCAATGTCGCGCTGTGGATCCTTGCCGCCTTCGCCTTCCTGCTGTTCTTCGGCGGCCTGGCGTGGTTGGGCCTGGCCCACGGCTGAGCCATGGACCTGTCCTCCCGGGAGCGCTTCAGCAACCGCGTCGCGGACTACGTTCGCTACCGCCCCGGCTATCCGCCGCAATTGCTCGACTGGGTCCATGGCCACCTCGGCGTTCGCACCGATGCGCGCGTGGCCGATGTTGGCGCCGGCACCGGAATTTCTTCGCGCTTGTTCCTGCAGGCCGGCCACCCGGTCATCGCGGTCGAACCGAATGCGGCCATGCGCAGCGCCGCCGAGCAATGGCTCGGCGCTGAAGCCGGCTTCAGTACCGTGGACGGCACTGCCGAAGCTACCGGGCTGGCCGATGCCAGCGTCGAACTGGTGAGCGCGGCGCAGGCGTTCCATTGGTTCGATACCCGCGCGGTTCGCGCCGAATGGGCGCGCATCCTGCGCCCGGGCGGGCTGGCGCTGGTGTTCTGGAATTCGCGCCTGCTCGATGCCACGCCGTTCCTGGCCGGCTACGAAGCACTGCTGCTGGAGTACGGCACCGACTACAACGCGGTGGCCGAGCGCTACCAGGACGATGCCACCATGCGGGCGTGGTTCGGTGCCGGCTTCGTCGATGCCGCGCAGTTCCCCAATGTCCAGCGCATGGACTTCAATGCGTTGCGGGGCCGCCTGCTGTCTTCTTCCTATGCACCGGCTGCCGGCCATCCGCGCCACGCGCCGATGCTCGAGGCCCTGCGCACGCTGTTCGATCGCCATGCCGTCGACGGCCATGTCGAATTCGCCTACCAGACCCGCGCCTTCGCCGGCCGCTTGAACTGAATGTATTCCTTTGCCCGCCCCTTCCTGTTTGCCCTCGATGCCGAACGTGCCCACGGCTTGGGCCTGCGCGCCATCGAGACCGCCTTCCGCAGCGGCACGGCCCACTTGCTGGCACGCCCGCCGAAGCCGCTGCCCACGCCCGCGTTCGGCCTGCAGTTTCCCAATCCGGTCGGCCTGGCCGCCGGCCTGGACAAGAACGGCGAGCACATCGAAGCGCTGATGGCGCTCGGCTTCGGCTTTGTCGAAGTCGGGACCGTGACCCCGCGCCCGCAGGCCGGCAATCCGCGGCCACGGCTGTTCCGCCTGCCGGCGCACCAGGCCATCATCAACCGCATGGGCTTCAACAACCTCGGCGTCGATGCGCTGGTGCGCAACGTCGAGCGCGCACGTCGGCGCCAGGGCCTGCTCGGCATCAACATCGGCAAGAACAAGGACACCCCGAACGAGGCCGCCGGCGAAGACTACCGCTACTGCCTGGAACGGGTGTATCCACTGGCCGACTACATCACCGTCAATATTTCCTCGCCCAACACCGCCGGCCTGCGCGAACTACAGGAAGAGCAGGCCCTGCGGTACCTGGTCGGCGAGCTGCGCGAAGCGCAGGAACGGCTGGCTGCGCAGCACGGCAAGCGCGTGCCGATGCTGGTGAAAGTGGCACCGGACCTGAGCGACCGCGACATCGAGGCGGCCGCGCGCGTGCTGTCCGATTTGTCGGTGGACGGCGTCATCGCCACCAACACCACGATCGACCGCCCGCTGGTCCAGCACGACCGCCTCGCTGGGGAAGCCGGTGGCCTGTCCGGCGCACCGCTGCTGGGCCAATCCACCCTGGTGCTGCGGCGAATGCGCTCGCGCCTGCCCGAATCGATCCCGCTGATCGGCGTCGGCGGCATCACGCGCGGTGCCGATGCGGTGGCCAAGATGGCCGCCGGCGCCACCCTGGTGCAGCTCTACAGCGGCCTGGTGTTCCAGGGCCCGGCGCTGATCGGCGAGTGCGTCGAAGCGATCCGCCGCCGCCGCGAGGCGCCCAGCCGCGGCGCGGTCTCGGCGCTATGAACCCTGCCCCATGACAACCGCCTGGACCCTGCGCGAAAACGCGCCGCTGCGCGCACTCAATACTTTCCACGTCGATGCCAGCGCGCCCTGGCTGCTGCAACTGGACGACGCCGCCGCCCTGCCGCAAGCGCTCGCGCTGCCGGCCATCGCCGGGCAGCCGCTGCTGGTGCTGGGCAGCGGCAGCAACGTGCTGCTCGCCGGCGATCCGGAAGGGTGCGTGCTGGTGTTCGGCAACCGCGGCATCGATATCCTCGAACACCACGCCGACCACGCACTGGTCCGCGCTGGCGCCGGTACGTCCTGGCATGGCCTGGTGATGTGGTCGCTGGAACAGGGCCTGTCCGGGCTGGAAAACCTGGCCCTGATCCCAGGCACCGTGGGCGCGGCGCCGATCCAGAACATTGGTGCCTATGGCACCCAGGTCGGCGAGTTCATCCATGCGGTCGAGGCCTGGGACCGTGATGCCAATGCCCTGGTTCAGCTGACCCCGGCGCAATGCGCCTTCGGCTATCGCGATAGCGTGTTCAAGCGCGAACCGGGCCGCTGGTTGATCGTCGCGGTCGAGTTCCGGCTGCCGTTGCTGCATGAGCTGCGGCTGGACTACGCCGGGATCCGTGAAGCACTGGACGCGATGGGCGTACCCCACCCGGAAGCGCGCGACGTCGCCCAGGCCGTCATCGCGATTCGCCGGCGCAAGCTGCCTGACCCGGATGTGCTCGGCAACGCCGGGAGCTTCTTCAAGAATCCGCAGCTACCGCAGGAACAGATCGACACCCTGCGCCACCAGTGGCCGGCGCTGCCGGTGTTCCCCGGCGAGCACGAAGGCCTGGCCAAGGTCTCGGCGGCGTGGCTGATCGAACAATGCGGCTGGAAAGGTGCGCGCGAAGGCGACGCCGGCGTGTCGCCGCACCACGCACTGGTCCTGGTGAACCATGGCAACGCCAGCGGCGCCGAACTGCTGGCGCTGGCACGGCGGATCGCCGATTCGGTGCGCGAACGCTTCGCGGTGGTGATCGAGCCGGAGCCGCTGCTGATCGGCGCACAGTGGTGAACCCGGGGGCTGCGAACACGCCGCTGCGCGCGGCCGGGCTGATGCTGGTCAGCACCTTCTGCTTCGGCATGATGGCCATTGCCATCCGCTATGGGTCGGCCAGCGTGCCGACCAGCCAGATCGCCTTCTTCCGCAACTTCTTCGGCCTGCTGGCGCTGCTGCCGTTCCTGCTGGCGCGCGGTGGCCCGCTGCCACGCACGGCGCACGTGCGCCTCTACCTGGTGCGCACGGTCATTGGCCTGGCCTCGATGCTGTGCGGCTTCTGGGCCATCGGCCACCTGCCGCTGGCGCAGGCGATCTCGCTGTCCTACTCCACGCCCTTGTTCGTCACCATGCTGGCGGTGTTGTGGCTGGGCGAGAAAGTGCGCCTGCGGCGCTGGTTGGCGGTCGCCGCCGGCTTCCTCGGGGTGCTGCTGATCCTGCGCCCCGGCTCGGCCAACTTCAGCCCTGGCCTGCTGGTGGCGCTGGCCGCGGCGATGATCAGCGCAGTGGTCGCGATCCAGATCAAGCAACTCTCGCGCACCGACCCGCCCGACACCGTGGTGTTCTACACCTATATCTTCTGGGTGCCGATGTCCCTGCTCACCGCGCTGCCGCAATGGACCTGGCCGCACGGCAGTGTCTGGATCTGGCTGGTGCTCACCGGCATCTTCGGCACCGGCGGCCAACTGTTCTGGACCCGCGCGCTGAAACTGGGCGAGGTCTCCGCCCTGCAACCGATCAGCTTCATGCAGTTGCCGCTGCTGGCTGCCCTCGGCAGCTGGCTGTTCGGCGAATCGGTGGACCGCTACACCGTGGCCGGCGCCGGCATCATCATTGCCGCCAACATCTATATCGCCCATCGCGAGGCGGTCCTGGCGCGCCGCGCCGCCACCCACGCCCCGGTGGAAGGCGCCAAGCCCGGCGAATGATGTCGGCTGGCGTGTGCCAGCCAGGCACGGCCGCGCGGCCAGCGCTAAGCTCCGGCCATGGACAATCCGATCCCGAGCAAGACCATCGGCCTGATCGGCGGCATGAGCTGGGTCTCCACCCTGCCCTACTACCGCCACATCAACCAGACCATCCAGCGCACGTGCGGCGGGCTGCACTCGGCGCGGCTGCTGCTCTACAGCATCGACTTCCACGACCTGGAACTGCTGCAGCGCGCCGGCGACTGGGACCGCGCTGGCGAACACCTGGCCTCCGCCGCCAAAGCCCTGCACGCTGGCGGCGCTGATTTCCTGGTGCTTTGCTCCAACACCATGCATTGCGTCGCACCGGCCATCGAAGCGGCGACGCCGTTGCCCTTGCTGCATGTCGCCGACGCCACCGCCGATGCACTGGCCGCCGCAGGCATGCGCAAGATCGGCCTGCTCGGCACGCGCTTCACCATGGAACAACCGTTCTACCGCCAACGCCTGGCAGCGCGCGGCTTCGAGGTGATCGTGCCGGAGGCCGGTGATCGCGCGCTCGTGCACCAGGTGATCTACGACGAGCTCTGCCAGGGCGTGTTGCGCGAGGCGTCACGCCAGGCGTTCCGCGAGGTCATGGCGCGCTTGGCGGCGGCCGGTGCCGAAGGCCTCATCCTCGGCTGCACCGAGATTGGCCTGCTGGTCGGCGCGGCCGATGCAGCGGTGCCGTTGTTCGACACAGGCACGCTGCATGCCGAAGCGGCGGCCTTGAACAGCCTGGGCTAGGCACCACGATCCATGCCGTCGATTACTTCGCTGGACGGCGCCAGCGCGGCCGGCGGCGACCGCGAAACAGCAGCAGGTACAGGCCCATCACCCAGGCCAGGGCCGCACACCAGCCCGCCAGGATGTCGGAGGGGTAATGCACCCCGAGGTAGACCCGCGACAGCCCGACCAGCAGCACGAAGAGCACCGCAGCGATCGCCACCGGCCAGCGCCAGCGGGTTTGCCACGCCAGGGCCACCAGCACCGCGGCCAGCGTCATCGAGCCCATGGCGTGGCCGCTGGGGAAACTGAAAGTGCTCTCAGGCGCGATCGATTCCCACAGGCTTGGCCGCTGCCGCTGGAAGAAGTGCTTGGCACCGACGTTGAGCAACGCCGAGCCGACAAACGCCAGGAACGCAAAACTGGCCTCGCGCCAGCGCCGCAACCCCAGCAGCAGCAGCACGACCAGCGTATCGGCCGGAATCAGGCCCCATTGGTAGCCGAGCTTGGAAACCAGGACGAAGAACCCGTCCAACCCCGACGAAGCCCACGCACGTAGATGCCACAACAAGGGATCATCGAAGAAGAAGTCTTCCAGTTCGTGGACTTCCTCAGCCAGGTTGGCGAACACCCCCAGCGGCAGCAGCACCCCGCCGAACAGCAGGACGATGCGCCAGGCGTTGCGGCCCAGCCAGTGACGCAGACCGGCCGGGCTCTCAGCCGGCGCTTCGCGCATAGTGGTCGTCGACGTATTCGTCGATCAGGGCGACGAATTCCTGGGCGATGTTCTCGCCGCGCAAGGTCACCTTCTTCTCGCCATCGACGAACACCGGCGCGGCCGGCGCCTCACCGGTGCCGGGCAGCGAAATGCCGATGTTGGCGTGGCGCGATTCGCCCGGGCCGTTGACCACGCAGCCCATCACCGCCAGCGTCATGCTTTCGGCGCCTGGATGGCTCACCTTCCACTCCGGCATCTTGGCGCGCACGTGGTTCTGCACCACCTTGGCCAGCTCCTGGAAGAACTCCGACGTGGTGCGGCCGCACCCGGGGCAGGCCGTGACCAACGGAGTGAAGGCGCGCTGGCCGGTGGTCTGCAGCAACTCCTGCGCGACGATCACCTCGGCCGTGCGCGACTGCCCGGGCTCGGGCGTCAGCGAAATGCGGATGGTGTCGCCGATGCCTTCCTGCAGCAGCACGCCCAGCGCTGCCGAAGAGGCCACGATGCCCTTGCTGCCGATGCCGGCCTCGGTCAGGCCCAGGTGCAGGGCGAAATCGCAGCGCGCCGACATATCGCGATACACCGCGATCAACTCCTGCACCCCGGACACCTTGGCCGAAAGCACGATGCGATCGCGCCCCAGGCCCAGTTCCACCGCGCGCTCGGCCGAATCCACCGCCGAGCGGATCAGCGCCTCGCGCAGCACGCGGCCGGCGTCCCACGGCTGCTCGCGCCGCGAGTTCTCATCCATCAACTGCGCCGCCAGGCCCTGGTCCAGCGAACCCCAATTGGCGCCGATGCGCACCGGCTTGCCATAGCGGATCGCGAACTCGATCAACTGCGCGAACTGCAGATCCTTCTTCTTGCCGAAACCCACATTGCCCGGATTGATGCGGTACTTGGCCAGCGCCTCGGCGCAGGCCGGCTCCCCGGCAAGCAACTGGTGGCCGTTGTAATGGAAATCGCCGATCAGCGGCACCTCGATCCCCATCATCGCCAGCTTATCGACGATGCGCGGAATGGCCGCCGCCGACTCCGGATTGTTGACCGTCAAGCGCACCATTTCCGAACCCGCGCGCCACAACTCCGCCACCTGCTTGACGCTGCCGGCGACATCGGCGGTATCGGTATTGGTCATCGACTGCACCACCACCGGCTTGCCGCCGCCCACCACGACATTGCCGATCTGCACCGGCTGAGTGAGGCGGCGGGGCCAGGCGCCAGAATCGGCGGGCGGAGTCGGCTTGGTCACGGCATCATGCATGCCCCCATTTTAAAGCACCCGCACCCCAATCCGCCCTACCCCCATATAACCACCGATCGCGGCACCCCAACCGGAGCAAAAGCCCCCTTTTGTTAAGGGGGCGCGGCTCGCGCAGCGAACTGCGCCGCGACACAAGGTCGCATGCGGCAGTGCGCGCAACCGCATAGCATTACCGCCGATGGACAACAGCAACAACGCCTCGTTCCTGCGCACCCTGTGCAGCCTGCGCTGGCTGGCCACCGCCGGCCAGGCGGCCACTATTGTCGTAGCCGTCTGGGCACTGGGCCTGGCCCTGCCGCAACCGCCGCTGTGGGCGGGGGTAGCGGCACTGGCCCTGTTCAACCTCTATGCGCAATGGCGGGTGGGCCGCGAGACCCCGATCGGCCCGGCCACCGCTTTCGCCCATGTGCTGGTCGACGTGGTCGTACTCACCTGGATGATCGGCTGGAGCGGCGGGCTGGCCAATCCCTTCGGCTCGCTGTTCCTGGTCCTGATCGCCCTGGCCGCCTTTGCCCTGCCCCTGGCCTGGGGCCTGGCCGTGGCCGCGGCGTGCGTGCTGGGCTATTTCCTCAGCGCCGCCTTCGGCCTGCCGCTGCCGCACGGCGTGTTCGACCCGCGCACCCTGCACCTGTGGGGCGTGGCGATGAACTTCGTGTTGTCCTCGATCGTCGTGCTGGTGTTCACGACCCGGCTGGCGCTGTCGCTGCGCCGGCGCGAGCAGGAACTGTCGACCCTGCGCGAGCGCTTCGCCCGCAACGAAGGCATCGTCACCCTGGCCACCCACGCCGCCTCGGTCGCGCACGAACTCAACACCCCCCTGGCGACGATGACCCTGCTGGTGGACGACATCGCCGAGCAATCCGCCCAGCCCGAGCTGCGCGAAGACCTCGACACCTTGCGCGAACTGCTGGTGCTGTGCCACGAACGGGTACTGGCGCTGGCCGCACCGGCCGACCGCAGCAATGCGCAGGAAGCGGTGACGGTGCAGGAAGTACTGGCGCAGTGGCGCCTGGTACGGCCGGACATCCAACTGCAGCGCAACCTCGACGCACCAATGCGGCTGCGCCTGGAGCCAGGCGTGGGCCACCTGCTGATGGTGCTGTTGAACAACGCCGCCGACGCCAGCGAACGCGCCGGCCGCCCGCGCGTAGACCTGGAACTACGGGTAGCCGGGGGCCAACTGCTGGGCGAAGTACGCGACTACGGCGCCGGCTTTGACACCGCCAAGGCCACCCTGCCCGGTACCTTGTTCGACAGCGGCAAGCCGCATGGCATGGGCGTGGGCCTGGCGCTTTCGCATGCCACCGTCGAACGGCTGGCCGGCGAGATGTGGATGCAGCCGGCCCAGGGCAGCGGCGCGCGGGTGGGATTCCGCCTGCCGATGCCGGTAGCCGCCTCCACGGCCGAATAAACGATATGAACCTGCGACACCTGCAAGGAGATCTTCATGGCATTGCCCCTGGCACCGACTCCGCAGCACCTCGCCCCAACGCCTATCGCGCGCCCGGGAGCCCAACCGTGAACCCGCCGCTGGCCCGGCGCGGGCTGCTGGTCGACGACGACGCGCTGTACCTGCGCACCTTGCAACGCAGCCTGGCCCGGCACGGCGTGGAAACATTGACCGCCAGCGACGCCGCCAGCGCACTGGCGGTAGCGCGGCAGTCGCTGCCGGACTTCGCCCTGGTCGACCTGAAGCTGGGCCACGACTCAGGCCTGACCCTGATCCAGCCCCTGCGCGAAATCCGCGCCGACATGCGCATCCTGCTGGTCACCGGCTACGCGAGCATTGCCACGGCGGTCGAAGCCATCAAGCTGGGCGCGGACGATTACCTACCTAAGCCCGCGAACATTCCGACCATCCTGCGCGCGTTGGGCGAGGAAGACGAGGAACTGGCGGAAGAGACCGACGGCGACGAAGCGGCATTGGAAATGATGACGCCGTTGAGCCGATTGCAGTGGGAGCACATCCAGCAGGCGTTGCACGAGACCGGCGGGAATATTTCCGCGGCGGCGCGATTGCTGGGGATGCATCGGCGGTCTTTGCAGCGGAAGTTGACCAAGCGGCCCAGTCCTGGGCGGTGAGGTTGCGCTTAGGCGCTGATCGGTGGCCTGTGTTGGTCGCGCGGCGTTCGGGGGCTGACCCTTTCCGGGACACGCCGTGAATACGTCCGTGTAGATACTGTGGTCCGCGTCAAGCACCGTGCAGGGCTGGGTCGAAGGGTTTTCCGGACATGACCACGCCGAAGGCGACCTGGGCCAGCTTGCGCATCATTGCCCCGATGATCAGCTTCGGGGCCTTGCCGGCGGCGGCCAGCCGCTCGCGGAAGATCTGTCCCCAGCGGGTTTTGTAGAGGGCGGTCATCGCCGGCATGTAGAAGGCCCGGCGCAGGTTGGCGTGGC
>Ga0268297_1052_pt1 | contig 24176 bp, 22 predicted proteins | sample MetYM2_FD_190384 | JGI IMG/M metagenome (GOLD analysis project Ga0268297, IMG submission 190384) | Soil microbial communities from Anza Borrego Desert, Southern California, United States - Methylocaldum Y-M2 | ecosystem: Environmental > Terrestrial > Soil > Desert | place: USA: California...
AACGGCAAACTCATCGTCGGCGCCGCCATGCGCAAGCTCCTCGTCCTGGCCTACGGCGTCCTTAAGTCCGGCCGACCGTTCGATCCCAATCATGGGCTTGCATCGTGATTTCTAAGACGGTATCTACTTCTGCGCCAAACCGGAAAGTGCTCTAAAACCCGCTCCCGCATTCCGCGAATCAATCCGAGAATCGCCCTGGACTCCACGGCTCTGCTCGCGCTTCTATGCTCAAAGACGCCGCCACGGATTGATTCCGTCCGAACGGCACCGGCGCAGATAAAGGGCGATGTAGAGGAGATCGAAAACAATGAAGGCGATGTAGACGTAGGCCAGGAACAGGGAGTCGGGCGTCAGTACGTACTGGGCCGGAATTAGCGCGATGCTGCCGATCATTCGCGACAACGCGATATAGACCGACTGCCCTTTGACGCTTTGCCTGCGCACCAGCAGGTACGGAAAAGAAACCGAGATCAGCAGCTGATCCCCCCATCCGGTGTAATTGCCGTGCCAATCCTGAAATTCGAAAGTGATGGCCAGGATGCCCGCGAATGCGGTGACCAGCGCCAGACCGAACGCCGGCAGGAACCACTGTTGCGGCAACGCGGACGGAAACTCCTTTCGGCCGAATCGCAAGTACTGGTAAGCAATCACCAGATCGATCAGAAACCAGATGCCGTTGGCGTAGTTCAGCGGCGGATCATCGGGCAGAAGAAAGGCGAAGATGAATTCGTAGGAGAGATTGGTGCAAAGCGGCAGCAACGGCATGCCGTAGGCGCGGTCCTTGAACGCGCGGCGGATGATGAGCAGATAAGCGACGCCCCACAAACCCAGACAGGCGATCGAGGAAACGTTGTAGACGAGCTGTTCCGTCGGACTCATGATTTTCCTCCTTTAAGCCAAGCCGAGGAACGCCGTCATCCAGGACCCGAGCAAGGCGCAGGGCAGCCATAGCGCGAATTCGGCATCGATGGCGGCATCGCCGGGGAGACCGCCCCTCGCCATCACCCTCGCGCCGTGGCGAAGAACGGCCGATACGTATCCGTGCGCCAGCGCCAACCCGGTCGTCCACACCGGAATCCAACCGGCGGCCGCGAAAGCGATCAGCCAAGCGAGAGCCGCGGCATTCACGATGTGGAGCAGCCGCAAGGTATTCGGAATGCCGAGCATCAGCGGCAGCGTGGCCACGCCATCGAAGCGGTCGCGCTCCAGATCCTTGAAATCGCAATAGACGGTATTCAACAAGAACGACAAAAACGTGTAACCGAAAAAGAACGGGACCAGGGACGGCTGATTTCCGCCGACGAAACGGTCCGCGTAGACCATTAGCAAGCCCCAGAAAAAGGCCGTGTAAAACGCCTTGAACCCCGGAATGTCCTTGAGCCGCCGATAGCGGAAGAGTCCGCGGGTGAGAATGCCGAACCACGGCGTTCCGTAAAGAATCACCGCGATAGGGAACGAGACGAGCAACAGCATCGCAGCCGGACTGCTCGCTATTCCGGTAATCGTCACGGCCGCCGCGAGCGCGGTGGCACCGAGCACTGAAAAGAATCGTTTCCGACGCCCCAAGGCCAGACTGCGTTTCGAAGCCTGTTCATCATCGAAACGGTCCACATCCGCAAGATGGTCGATCAGATAGCTGGCGTAGACCAGCAGAAATGCGGCTGCGGCCAGCGGAAGCGAAATCCGCCCGGTGCCGGCCAGCGCAACCACCGAAACCGCGCTGGCGGCACCGGCGGGCAATACCAGTCCCAAACGCGCCATGCATTCGACTCCGTAAGACATGAGCCGGCTCAGGCGGGCCATGTTTGAACGCGGCCAATATTCCCCGGACACCCGGCCGGGTACCGAAAATACGCTGCTGAGATCGAAAATCGGGACGAACTTGTTCATGGAATTCCTCCTCGGTTTGAGCCGGCGTTTCGGCGCGGCCCGGTTGATGGTCAGTTCGTCGCGGGCTGATCGATGGCTCTCGCGTCCCGCGAACGCGACGCTATTTCAGGGGAGGAACGTTTCTGAAGGATTTCCCGAAATGGGAGATTTGTTTCGTTCGTAACTCGATCGTTTCGGACTTATTTCGGGCGGAGGACGCTGGGTGCAAACCCTTGCGCCCGATAACGACAGCCGCCGGAAGAGATCGATCTCCCTTCTTGGCGGCTCGAGATAAGAAATCTAGACCGGTAGTTCGATAAGCTCGAAGGTATTGTTGTCCGGATCCCGGCAAAACAGCGCCGGGCGGCCGGATTTACTCACGCTATAGCTCATCCCCGCTTGTTCGAGGTCGCGCTTGATCGCCGCCAGGTCCGCGACGTTCAAAGCCACGTGGCGGTCGAGTCCGCCGTGTTCCGGACGCTCTGCCCCTGCATCGGGATTCGGTACCTGAAGCAAATGGATCTGCTGCGCGCCGATCTCGTACCAAACCCCGTCAAAGGGCATACGCGGACGCTTGTCGCTGGGCGTCAATCCGAGAACGCCCTCGTAGAACCGCCGCGAGGCATCCAAATCGCTGACAATCAATGAAGCGTGATTAAAACCGATGACTTTCATAGGCCCTCTAAACTAAGTTCGCGAATTCTCAAGACGGGGTATTTTGTCGCCGACATCCCGGCCGCACAATCCGTTACCGCAATGATCGGTGCTATCGTCATTTCGGGATATAATCGACGACTTTGATCAACCATCCGAAACCGTTGTGGCCAGTCAAACCATAGCTAAACGCGACGTTTCCACTTTTCAGGGACTGATCCTGGCGCTGCAGGAGTACTGGGCGGCACAGGGCTGCGTCATCATGCAGCCTCTGGACATGGAGGTCGGGGCGGGCACTTTCCACCCCGCCACATTCCTTCGGGCCATAGGCCCGGAGCCCTGGAACACCGCCTACGTGCAACCCTCCCGCCGGCCCACCGACGGCCGCTACGGCGAGAATCCCAACCGGCTCCAGCATTATTACCAGTTTCAGGTCATTCTCAAACCGAATCCGCCCGATATCCAGGAGCTGTATCTGGGGTCCCTCCGCTTTCTCGGCTTCGACCTGCTAGAGCACGACGTCCGCTTCGTCGAGGACAATTGGGAATCGCCGACCCTGGGCGCCTGGGGCTTGGGTTGGGAGGTCTGGCTGAACGGCATGGAGGTCACGCAGTTCACGTATTTCCAGCAAGTGGGGGGCCTGGACTGCCGGCCTGTCAGCGGCGAAATTACCTACGGATTGGAACGCATCGCCATGTACCTGCAAGGCGTCGAAAGCGTGTTCGATCTTGTTTGGACGCGCGGACCGAATGGGCCGGTTACCTACGGCGACGTCTACCACCAGAACGAGGTGGAAATGTCGTCTTTCAATTTCGAGCACGCCGATACCGAATTCCTGTTCAGCTGCTTCGATACTTACGAGCGCGAATGTCAAAAACTGATTGCGCAGGATTTACCCCTACCCGCCTACGAAATGGTGTTGAAAGCTTCGCATTCCTTCAATTTGCTGGACGCACGCCGCGCCATATCGGTCACCGAACGCCAGCGCTACATCCTCCGTGTCCGCGACTTGGCCAAATCCGTCGCGGAAGCCTATTACCAGCGCCGTGAAAAACTCGGTTTTCCGCTGCTGAATTCGAGGAGTGCCGACGATGAGTGAGACGCGCGATCTGCTGTTCGAACTGGGCACCGAGGAATTGCCGCCCAAGTCCCTGCTCGCGCTAAGCCGGGCGCTGAAAGACAACGTCGAGAGCGGTCTCGCCAAAGCCGCGCTGAGCTTCGATGAAGTCGTGCCTTATGCCGCGCCGCGGCGGCTGGCCGTGTGGGTGAAAGGCTTGGCGACCGCCCAGCCCGACCAGAGCGTCGAAAGGCGCGGTCCCGCGCTCAATGCCGCTTATCAGCCCGACGGCTCGCCTTCCAAGGCTCTGGAAGGCTTCATGAAAAGCTGCGGCGCCACGCTCGAACAGCTCACGACAATCGAAACCGACAAGGGCGCTTGGGTCGGCTTTCGCCAGGAAGTCAAGGGCGCGCGGACCGAGGATTTGATCCCTGATATTCTGCGCCAGTCGCTGGCCGCCCTGCCGATCGCGAAACGCATGCGCTGGGGGGCCGGAACCGCCGAATTCGTGCGGCCGGTGCACTGGATCGTGCTGCTGTTCGGCAGTGAAGTGATCGAGGCCGAAATCCTGAGCGTACCCGCGGGCCGTGTGACTTACGGCCACCGCTTCCACCATCCGGACGGCCTGGTTCTGAACGAGCCCGGCGAATACGCCGAAAAGCTGCTCGAACAAGGTTTCGTCATCGCCGACTTCGAGACCCGCAAGACCAGGATCCGCGAGTCGGCCGAAGCCACCGCGGTCACGGTCAACGGTTGCGCGCACATCGAGGCTGATCTGCTGGACGAAGTCGCATCCCTGGTCGAATGGCCGGTACCGATTCTGGGCGGGTTCGATGCCCGCTACCTCTCCCTTCCGCCGGAAGTGCTGATCACCACCATGCAGGCGAATCAGAAGTATTTTCCGGTGAAGGATAAAGAAGGCGGTCTGCTGCCCTACTTCATCACCTTCAGCAATCTGGACAGCCACTCCCCGGACACCGTACGCGCCGGAAACGAAAGGGTCGTGCGCCCTCGCCTGTCCGACGCCGAATTCTTCTGGAACCAGGATCGCAAGCAAACCCTCGAAAGCCGGGTGCCCGACCTGGCGCAGATCACCTTCCAAAAAACCCTGGGGTCGCTGCTCGACAAGACCGAGCGGGTCAAGAGCCTGGCCGTGATCATCGCCGAGCGTCTGAACACGGAAAGCGCCTGGGTCGAACGCGCGGCTCTTCTTGCCAAAGCCGATCTGCTGAGCCTGATGGTCGGCGAGTTTCCCGAGCTGCAGGGCACCATGGGCCGCTACTATGCCTTGGCCGAGGGTGAGCCGGAGGAGATCGCCGCCGCCATCGAGGAACAATATCTGCCGAAGGTGTCGGGCGGTCCCGTGCCGCGAACGGGCACCGGCCTGATGCTGGCTCTGGCCGAAAAGATCGACACCTTGACCGGCATCTTCAGCGCCGGCCTGATACCGACCGGCGACAAAGACCCCTACGCTTTGCGCCGCGCCGCCTTGGGCGCCATCCGCATCCTGCTCGAAGCCGAGCTAGATCTGGATCTTCCTGAGCTCCTGGATTCAGCCCTGGCGCAATTTACTCACCCGTTCGACGCCGAAACGGTACATGCGAACGTTTACGACTTCATCCTCGAAAGGCTCCGCGGATACTGCCTGGAGCGCGGCGTCCGCCACGACGAGTTCGAGGCCGTTCTGGCGGTCAAGCCCGGCCGCTTGCCCGATTTCGACCGACGTCTGAAAGCGGTGCGCGAATTCCGCCGACTGGCCGAGGCCGAGAGCCTTTCCGCGGCCAACAAGCGGATACGCAATATCCTGCGCAAGGCGGAAGAGGAAGTCGTCGCCAATGTGGACGACCACGTGCTGACGGAAACGGAAGAGAAACATCTGTTGGAGGCCGCGCGGCAAGCCAAGGAAGACATTCTTCCGCTATTGCACGAAAGGGACTATACGGCGGCCTTGTGCCGTCTCGCGCAGCTCCGGGAAGCGGTGGACGCCTTCTTCGACAGCGTCATGGTGATGACCGAGGATGCCGAGCTTCGCCGCAACCGGCTGGGCCTCTTGGCGATCGTCGAAGGACTGTTCCTCAACATCGCCGACATCTCGAAGCTTCAGGGATAAGCGGTCCCGCGGCATGTCGAAATTCGTCATTCTGGACCGCGACGGCGTCGTCAACGAGGACTCCTACGCCTATATCAAGTCGCCCGACGAATGGGTGCCCATTCCCGGCAGCCTCGAAGCGATCTCGCTTCTGACCCGCGGCGGCTTTCGCGTTGTCATCCTGACGAATCAATCCGGCATCGCGCGCGGATTGTTCGATCTGGCTACGCTGGAAGGTATCCATCAAAAGATGCGCGATGCGGTCGAGTCTGCCGGAGGACAGATCGAGGAGATTTTCTTCTGCCCGCACGGCCCGGAAGACGGCTGTGGCTGCCGGAAGCCCGAGCCGGGCTTGTTCCACGCCTTTGCCGAAAAATATCAGGTCGATCTGAGGTCCGTACCCGCGGTGGGCGATTCCTTCCGGGACGTTCAGGCCGCACAAGCGGCCGGGGCGCAACCCATCCTGGTTGAAACGGGCAAAGGCATGCGGACTTTGGCCCGCCATCCGGATCTCGACCTTCCTATTTTTCCAAATCTCTATGCAGCGGCCCAATATATCCTTTTTAACGCTGATTAGCGTTTGTTTGCGTTCGACTCTCTATTTCATCGGCCAGGTCTTGTCTACCCTGCTGCTGGGGCCGGTGCTGCTGACGGCCTATCCGCTCCGGTTCGAAACCCGCTATGCCATCGCCGGCCTATGGGTGCGGTTCAACCTATGGATGTTGGAAACCGTTTGCGGCTTGAAGTATGAGGTGCGCGGGCTCGAGAACATCCCGGAGCGAAGCGGCATCATACTCTGCAAACATCAATCCGCCTGGGAAACTCTGGCTTTGCAAGCCATATTCCCGCCCCTGGTGTTCATTCTGAAGCGCGAATTGCTGCGCATCCCGGTATGGGGTTGGGCCATGGCTACCTTGGAACCGATCGCCATCAACCGGCAGGCGAAATCCGCCGCCATGAAGCAGATCCTGAGGGACGGCGAAAAACGACTGAAAGACGGGCGCTGGGTCGTTATTTTCCCCGAAGGGACCCGGGTCGCGCCGGGACAGAAAGGACGCTACGGGACTAGCGGCGGAATACTCGCTCATCGCGTCGGCTGTCCGGTAGTCCCCGTCGCCCACAATGCCGGCGAATACTGGACACGGCGGGCTTTTCTCAAATTTCCCGGTGTTATCCAGGTGCGCATCGGACCGCCGATCGATGCGACCACGCTGAGCTCCAGCGAAATCAATCATCAAGCGGAACAGTGGATCGAAAGCCGAATGGCCGAAATCAGCGGCTTCGGCCCGTACGCGGGGACCTTTCCACCGAGCGGCGCGCCGACGGTATCGCAGTAGTCCCGTTTCGGCTTCCGGGCTGAATTGATAGGTCGGCAATCCCTTGCCGACGAACCCGTTGGCCCACCTGCACCGTCGGGAAGGGCGGCTTCGGCGCTCCAATCGCAAACGGTCATCCCAGGAGCGCTGGGATGACCCTTCCAATCGCAAACGGCCTGGCCGGGAGCGCCGGCCAGCCCCTTCCCGAAGACGCCGTTTGCGATTGGGAAGGATTCCCGACCTACTCGCCTGAATCCGTAGGTCGGCAATCCCTTGCCGACGAATGCGGTCTGTCCGGTCTCTCCGATGGCAAACGGTCGCATTAGAGCTCTGTCGGCAAGGGATTGCCGACCTACAACTGGGCTTGGACAAAGGGAAGGCAGCCGTTCCGGGCTCTCGAGTGCTAGGAAGCGCGTACTCTGTAGCGCTGCAAACAAGCCTCGGCTTCATCCAGGTCGTTATGACAGCGGTGCACCCAGTCTTCGCCCCAATAGAAGTTGCAGCTCGTTTCGGCACGCAATAGCCGCCAGAAGGCTTCGTTCAGATCACCCTGCTCCTCTTCGGTCAAATCCTTGGCTACGGCGGCATTTCGGGCTTGGTTTACCGCCCCGCTTACGGCCTGCAATCGCGCCAGAGAATCTTTTTGCGCTTGCGAACCGGTCCATTGCAGGAAATCCCGTCCGTGATGCCAACCGGTATTCCAGGCTCCGGTTCTTACCGTAACTTCACCGTACGCGCCGAAACGGTCCAAATAGTCCTTGATAAAAGCCGGTTGAATTAAACTTTTCTTGCGGGCTTCATCCAACAATTCCCGGTAAAACGCACCCCAAAAATTCACCTCGTTGGTCGTGTTCCGGAACCAACCCCCGTTCTCGCCGTCCGTGCAGGTCGTGACCAGCGGTTCGAAATCGCAGCATTGCGTTCGCTGAGCCAGTTCTTTCGCGAACCAAACGTAGTCCATGCCCGATTCCTGAGCGTCCGAAAGCTCCCGGTCGCGTACGATGACGATGATTTCCGACCCGTTATGGCGAGCAATATGGGGCCGATACCGGAGTTCGTGCCATTGCATGGGCGTCACCGGCTCCACGTGCTCGCTGTCGACGATCACATAACGGTAGCCAAATTTCTTGAGCAGCGGAATCAGCTCCATGGAAAATCCCATCTCCGGAGGCCAGAACCCTTGGAACGAATTCCGCCAAAACAGATGGCCGGCAATGGCCTGCCAGCGTGCCAGATGTTCGTCGCGATCCGCCTCGGGAATAAGCGGCAACACCGGGTGGTAATAGCCCGTACCGAGGATGTCGATGATCCGCTCGTTCTGGAGGTGCCAAATCAGCGACCCGCAATCGACGATGCCGTAAACGCGGCTCTGGAACTCCGGATTCGACAAGGTTTCGAGGAGCGTCCCGGAAAGCGACAGATGGACCCGCGCGATGTCGTCGTAATCCCACAGGAATCTCGGAATCCGATCGTAGGCATAAAGAATTTCCCGAGCCTCCCAGGGCTGTTCGGAAAGGAGATGGTCCAGATTGCCGGGCGGCTGATGCAGGTTCAATACCAGGGCGTGATGAATGGCAGACATAATCCCTCGATGTGTTCAACTCGATCACGAACTCGTGAGGCTTATTATGCCTTCTGGCGAGTCCGTTTGGGACACGCGGGCGTGGGCGAGTTTCGCTTCAGAATGGCGGGCGAAGTGGGATTAAAGCGCTGCGTTCAAGGATCGGCCGATCTTTCCACTCCATCGACGAACAGCTTCTTGACGGAGCCGTTGGCGATGTATTTCACGACCGAATTCTTCCCTACGGTGCCATAGGACACGCCGTTCCACGTCAGTCTGCCGTACTTGACCTCCACGCGATCGCCGTTAATCGAGATGATCCCCTGTTGACCGCTAATCACGGCCTGCGCGTGGGAGCCTCCGAGCGAAACGGAGGAGACCGAACTGGACACGGTTGAACTTGAAACGTTGGCCGCGTAAGCCGACGTACCCTGCCCCGTCGAGCACATAAGCACGAGCGATGAAACGAACGTCGAGAACTGTTCCTTGTTCATAATTCCTCCCGATCAAATAAAAGGTTCCTCATATCCTAACGCCGTCGCTCACGAGGCGCCAATGCGCACATGGTTACTTCGATGCCTTGTGTAAGCGCATCAAATTTTCTTATAATGAGCAGCTCTCATCGCCGGTGTAGCTCAGTCGGTAGAGCAGCACATTCGTAATGTGCGGGTCGTAGGTTCAAATCCTATCACCGGCTCCACGCCTTTTAGGCGCTGGCGCTCCCTTTCCACTTCCTTCGGTTCATCATCGTCCCCGGGACTCCATCCCCGGGTAACATGCCGGAGAGGGCGCCATGGCCATCTGCATTACCATCACCAGCACCAAGGGCGGCGTCGGCAAGACCACGCTGACCGCCAATCTCGGCGCCTATCTCGCCGATCTCGGCCAGACCGTCCTCCTCGTCGACGCCGATCCGCAGCCCACCCTCTCCAGCTTTTTTCCGCTCCGACACCGCGCTCCGGGCGGTCTCACCCGGCTGATGGTCGAGGCAGCCTGCGAGGACGTGATCAGCGCGACCGCTATCGACCGCCTCGATCTCGTCTATTCCGACGATCCGGACGGCAAGCTCCGCGACTGGATCCGCGATGCCGTCGACGGGCGGGTGCGTCTCAAGCACCTCCTCGGCCGTCCGCCGTTTGCCCAGTACGATATCATCCTGATCGACACCCAGGGCGCGGTTGGGCCCCTCCAGGACGCAGCCCCGGCGACGAGCACTTCATCGTCAAGGCCGGCGGGGCAATACCCGCCTCGACATCCACCGGACCCTGTGGCAGGACACGGGCGATCCCGCCTACCGGGACGTGTTTTGCCTGTTCGTGCCCTGGGAGTCCGAGTCCGAGGTTCTCCGCGCGCACATCGTCGAGAACGTGGCGCGCTGCGAACTGAGCTTCATCGACCTCGCCCACGCCATCATGGACCTGAAGCGGCAGATCGAGACCGTCGAAACGCTTAACCGCAGCCAATTCCAGCGGCGCCTGGGCCATGTGATCTCCCGGCGCCGGCTCATCCGCTACAAGTTCGCCGCGAGGTCTTGGAGCCCTTGATTCCGAAGGCGTTCGCGGCGGGGCTGGGCGGCTGGCACGTCGACCTCATCGGCGACCTCCACCTCGCCTATCGGAGCTACCACGCCTAAATGGCTTGGAACCGCTGGGGCGCAAAATAACGGCTCCCGTCGAGGCGGTCGTCACCGGACGCATACTGATTTTCTTCCGAGAGAGGGATAGTAAAACTGGACCACACAGAGCTACCTGCGTCTCGGTCACTTGTCGAGTCTATCCATGTCTGACGATCGGAGCAGATAGTCCCACGCATACTGCGCCTCGTCCCGCTTGCTGCCAGATGCGGTCTCGACCAGTTGTCCGAACAATCGACGGGCCAGGTCGGCCCTGCCGGACAGATCTGCCGCCCGCGCCGCGCCGTATAGCGCGCCGAAGCGACCCGGTTCCGCCTGCAGCACCTTGTTGAATTCCGCCAGAGCCTCGTCCGGCTGTTCCAGTTTCGGCAGCATCTGCCCCAGCAGGTCACGCGCGGGGACAATCTGGCTCGGCGTTACCGGGTGCTTGCCGGTTAGTGTCACAGCCGGGGATAGGAATGGTACTTGCCGATCTAAGAGCGTGAAAAAGGAGGCTCAGTGATGCAAGCGAAGCAGTTGAGGGCGTGGCGAACGGAGTTCGAGAGAGTCAACGAGCGGATTGCGGACGGTTTCGTGCGGCGTGAGCCGCGCGATCAGGCGAGAGCCTATCTGCAGGAATTGCTGGGATTCCTTGAGCGCACGAACGGCTGGCAATTGGCCGAGTGTGCGGGCGACCATAGCCCCGATGGGATCCAGGATTTTCTGGCGCACACCCGTTGGGACGCCGATGCGGTTCGGGATGAACACGTGGCTATGTCGTGGAGCATCTGGGCGAGCCTGAGGCGGCACTGGTGCTCGACGCCCGTGCTGTGCTCGCCTTTCTTGACGAACCCCGTTTCGTCGAGCACCAGTACTCGGGCGCTACCGGGCGCATCGAGAACTGCCAGATCGGCGTGTTTCTGGCTTATGCGAACCGCCGTGGCCATGCGTTCATCGACCGCGAACTGCGCCTGCCCAAACAGTGGACGCAGGAAGCGAAGCGGCGGCGCGAGGCGCATGTGCCCGATGAGGTTGCGTTTCGCACCAAACCGCAAAAGAGACTGACTCCAAATAGCTCAGCTAAAACGCGCTGCGAGTCCACCCGGCGCGCGTGCGCCGCCAGGAGTTTTTGGCGTAAATCCAAAAAGTACGACTTCATGGCCCTCGGGACTCCATCCGTAAGCGCCGGTTCCACACACGCGATCAAAATCCGCTGTAGTGACTGTGAGATCCGGATAGCCGCTTAATGAAGTCGGGTGTCTGCAAAAAAGGTTACAAAACCAAATAGTAACTATGTCACAGAAAATCTACACAAGGGCATTTAGCCTACTACAGAACAGGAATTTGTTAGCCGATTAGATCGCCATAATCACTCGCCGATAATCGTCTGCTTGAATTCCGCATGAGCTCTGACGCGGAGGACGAGGACCCGAATCTATCCCGCTAACCGAGCCAGACGAGAATCGAGAGTGTTGTCAACCGGCCTGACCCAACCGGTGCTTTAAACCCGACCGGGACATCCGCTCGGCTGCCGTTGACGATTGAAAATGTAAATAACTGACCATTTTTGTAACGCTTTCTTTACAGATTCCATATAACTGGAAGGGATGTAATTACAAGCCACTGTTAAATCAAGATTTTGTACTTGTGGCTCAATTGTTGCTATTAAGCCGGGTTAAATGCGGCACGGCGAGAACATTGAGTCGCACCGGAACCCCGAGTTCCGGGTTGAACTGGAGCAAACGGGGGCGTTCTCCAAGGGCGCTACTGGATGCCGAGTCGGCGGTGAAGCTTTCATCCATTACCCGATCCTAGCGGGTGATGAGGCGGTGGAGCCGTTCGAGGTAAAGTCCCCTTGCTAGAGGGAGCTGTGGAAGATCGTCAAACGTCATCAGAGCGGCGACGATATCGGACACACTTTTGGGAGAGTGAAAAAGGACGTCACGGGGGACATCTTAAATGACGTCAAGTTGGGGAAGAAGAATGACTAAAACAACACGAAGAGGTATGTTGAAATTTGGAGCATTAACCGCTGGCGCGGGCTTAGCCGCCTCGCAGTCGGCGCTCGGCGTCGGAAGCCTAGTCGGCGGCCTGTGCACGCCCGATAATCTGCCTTTGGATCAGGACGATCCGGGAGCGCACAAGTGGGACCTGCCGCTCTATGCCGATCCCATGCCGGTTATACCAGTCGCCCAGCCGGTGGATCCATCGCTGCTGGATCCGCCTATCGATCCGGCCAGGCATCAGCGGTATAACGAATTCGTGCCGCAGAAGCATTATATCCAGGTCATGCGGGCCTCGGAGCATCAGTATCACAGCTCTTTACCTCCCACCATGATATGGGGCTTTAACGGCCATTGTCCCGGTGAAACCTTCCATGCCCGTTACGGCGAGCCGGTCCTCATCCGCCGCTATAACCAGTTGCCGGCCGATTGGGTCGGTTTCGCGCTGCCTTCCACCACCACTCACCTGCACAACCTGCACCATGCCTCGGAAAGCGATGGCTTGCCGTGGGATCCCGTGGCCCCGGGTTATTTCTGGGATTACCACCACCCAAATTATCCGGCGGGCGGTGATCCACGGGAAAAGCAAACCACCCAGTGGTACCACGACCACACCATGGACTTCACCGCGACCAACGTCTACATGGGATTCACCGGTTTTTATCTCCTGTTCGACGAGCAGGACACGGGCAACGAAAACGATCCCAGCCATCATGCCTTCAGGCTGCCCAGCGGCAAGTACGATGTGCCGATGATCCTTCACGACATCAGCCTCGATCAGAGCGGGCAACTGTATCTCAGCCCAAACATCAACGGGTTCTTGGGCAATCTCTACACGGTCAACCGCAAGGTCACGCCCTATTTCGAGGTTGAACCCCGCAAATACCGTTTCCGTTTCCTCAACGGAGGTCCCTCGCGCTTCTACGAATTGCGGCTGCGCTCCGGTCAAAAATTCACCGTGATCGGCAACGACGGCAATCTGCTGCCGGCGCCTGTACAAGCGGATACCATCAAGATCTCGGTGGCGCAGCGCTTCGATGTCATCGTCGATTTCTCCCAGTTCGCACCGGGCGCCACCATCGAGCTGGAGAACATCATGGAGCAGATTCACGGCCAAGGCCCGACCGGGCGCAGTTTCCCCGATGGCGAAGGTGAGCCCGTCATGCAGTTCCGTGTCGTTCCGCTGACCGGCCCCGACAACAGCCGAGTGCCTCCCGTGTTGCGCAAGCTGCCGGATGTAAAACTGGGCGAGGTCAAGAAACACCGTCTCTTCCAATTCGATTACGACGGCGGCATCTGGACCGTCAACAACCAGGGTTTCGATATGGACCGCGTGGACGCCTTCATCGAGCAGGGGACTGCGGAAATCTGGACCATCCGCAATCAAGGCACAAGATGGGATCACCCCGTCCACATCCATTTCGAGGAATTCCAGATCATCGAGTTCAACGGCAAACCCCTGAGCAAAACCGACGTCGATAAATCCCGCAAAGACGTTCTGACCCTCGGTCCCGGTGACGAAGTAAAACTCTTCTTCCGCTTCCGCGATTACCTCGGCGACCACGTGATGCATTGCCATAACGTCGTACACGAAGACCACCAGATGATGATTCGCTGGCGCATCGTCCCCCCATCCTCGGGTCCGGCGCTCGGCTCCATCATCAATCCGCGTCCCGTGGCGCGACTCGGCAATCCGCCCGCAGGCTTCTAATTCAAAGAGGAATCAATAATGAAAAGCAGAAGAGAATTTCTCACTCTGGGAGCCAACGCGCTTCCGGCATTGGCCCTGACCGCCTGCGCTTCAACGGCGCCGCTCGGACTGGCACTTACCCCCACACAGCAACTGGCCACCAACGGCAGCTGCAGGAAACCGGGCGGTGCATCGGCGAAGTACTTCCCGTCGCTCGTCGTCCTGACCCATGAAGGCCGCAAAGCCTGGTTCTATGACGACTTGATCAAGGGCAAGATCGTCGGCATCAACTTCATGTCCGTGAGAGAAGAAGAGAAAACCCCGGTAACCCGCAACTTGGTCCAAGTGCAGGACCTGCTCGGCGACCGATTGGGCCGCGATGTGTTCCTGATTTCGGTCACCACAGACCCTGAACACGATACTCCAGCAGTGCTGGAAGCGTTCGCCCAAAAACACGGCGTCAAGAAGGGCTGGCTATTCGTGACCGGCAAGGAAGCCGAGCTCAGTCGGCTTGCGCACCACATGGGAACGCACGGCCATGGTAACGCGGGAAGCCATCGCAGTTTCCGCTACGGCAACGAGCCCTATGGCCGCTGGGCCACATTCCACGCGATGGCCAAGCCTGAACAGATCGCCCTGCGTTTCGACCGGGTGACGGTTCGCGAAAATCCGTCCAGTCCAAACGCTTAAGCTTTCAATAGGATGACGCTATGAAGAAAGTACTATCAATGCAAAAAATCACCAGCACATTGACCTTGCTGGCGGCCGGAGTCGGCGCTGCCCTGGCTGAGCCGAGCCCCAACATGCCCACGGGGCCGGGCCAATGCGTTGCAATGGATAACGGCATGGGGGGAACTATTTATGTCGGGCATCCCTGCCCGCAACCGCGGCCTATGGACGGTCCAACGATCACCACGTCGCCTGATGGCGTTACGACCTTCGTGAACACGGGGAGTTCCGCCTTTCCTGAAGTCGATCCTTTCCTGGACCCGACTCAAGCCAGCAACATGTTGCAGAACTGGAACGGCAACATATTCGACGGCAATGGCGCGGAAATGCCCAATACCCTGCCGTCCAGTAACGAGCACCCGTACAACCTGCATGATACGCCCGTGGTCAGCCCGATCGAGATTGCCTCGCCCACGGACGATCTGACCCACCTTTTCAACAAGATCAAGAAGAATGGCCCTCCGGCCATGAGGCAAGCCATGATTCAGCAGGCTCTGGATATCCTGGAGGGCAATCCTCTGACCGGCAATCTGGCCAATCGCGCCTACAGCGGCATTCCGGTGCTCCACTACAAAGGGCCGGAAAAGCTCAAACAGGTGGATCCGGCAACCAAGAACGTGAACATTCACCAGATTTGGTACGACGGGCATATCGAAGCGGATACGGCTTTGATCGATACCAGCACGGTTGCCGATGAGCCGTATACCATCACGTATACGATCGATGTCTTGAATCGGGGCGAGGACGATTTCTCTCCCTATGTTATGTATTTCGACGATCCGGCGTTGAGCCCGCCGGGCATGCCGCCGATGCCGCACGTCGCTATGGACGCAACGTTTTTCCCCATGCATGAAGGCACCCGTAACGTCTTCGTGATGAAGATGGCTCCAGGCAAGTACTACAACCTGACCTATAACTGGGGTTGGAGAGCGCATCCGCCAAGGGTGCAGGTGTCGGAAAACGTCAACAAAAAGCTCCCGACCGCCGTCGACCCGGTTACCGGCGCACCCATCAGCTCCCCGCCGCAAAATCTATACTGGTGGGAGCAACAGGTGTTCGGCAGCAACCCCACCGCGAACGAGACCAACAAGCTGGCCGCCATCGCCAGAATCGGCGAGCTCGCGCCGGAAAAGCGCATGTGGACGGCTTTGAAAGCCGCTCAAGGGGCTAACGGAAAGGCGCTTGAGGACCTAATGAAAGAGGCTGCTGCAGCGCTCGACGACTGGAACCACCGCACGCGCCTGCCACGCGGGTTCCAGGCCGATCCAAACGCCGACATAACTCTGGTCTATCTCAACAATACGATATACGGCCAGATGAAGGGCGGCGGCATCGCCAGCTTCGACAAGTGGAGGACCCGGCATGATGCCAACGCTCCGGACGGCAAGGCGCATGTCAAAATTACGTTGTTGAACGGCGACCATTTCGTGCACAGCTACATGAACGTCGATTTCGGCGGCGCACGCGGCTGGGAAAACCAGTTCCAGTCCACCAAGGACATTGGCGGTTCCGGCTGCTGGTTTACGTTCGGACGCGTACACTGGTGGCCCAATGTCGGCGGACCGATGGGGATGGTCAATGTTCCGCCTGTGAGCGCGGACGGAATGTCCCCTGGATTGCACAAGGTCGATCTTACCCTGAATTACGAGCCTTCCCGGAGACTGCGGTTTTATAACTTCGACCCAGCCCACCACGATACTGCGGTGTTCTCCGTGCATTAACAGGCATTGCGGCAACTTCGGATGATGATCGGGCCCGGCCTTAAATGTCGTGGCCCGATACATCAGTCGATTCAGCGTTGCCTTGATTGAATGCTTTGAGCTCTTGATTGCGTCAGGGCGGTGCCGGACGACAAGCTGAAAGCGATCCATACGATGGAGAGTGGCTGAGTAAAACCTCAGGGTAGAGATTTCCCCCCAACGCTTGCTGTTGGATATTATTCGGGCTTTCTCCGGCTAAGTGTCTAGTGCCCGGAGAAAGCCCGTTTTCATTGCAACGCTAAACCCCTCATCGGGAAACGGTTGCGGACTGCGTATCCGCCCGGTCAGTGTGCGTCCGCCTCATCGAGTAGCCCCTGACCGACACATAAATCACCGGTATCACGATGAGCGTCAGCACGGTGGAAGTGATTATCCCGCCCACCATCGGCGCAGCGATCCGCCTCATCACTTCCGAACCGGTGCCGTGGCTCCACATGATAGGCAGGAGTCCCGCCATGATGGCAGCGACGGTCATGGCCTTGGGCCTGAGCCGCTCCGCCGCGCCCGTCATGAGCGCGGCATCGAGGTCTGCCGCGATCATCGCGCGCTTCTCTTTTTCGCATTGCCGTTGCCGCTCACGGAAAGCCTGGTCGAGATAGATCAGCATCACCACGCCGGTTTCCGCCGCAACGCCTGCCAGTGCGATGAAACCGACGCCGACCGCGACGCTGAAGTGATAATCCAGGAGCCACACCAGCCAGACCCCGCCGATCAAAGCAAAAGGCACGGACAGCATGACGATGAAGGTTTCCGTCAAACGCCCGAAATTCAGGTAGAGCAGGATAAGGATGACGGCCAGGGTGAGCGGAATCACCAGCCGCAAGCGCTGTTTCGCCCGCTCCATGTTCTCGAACTGCCCGCTCCAGGTGATGTAGTAACCGGGCGGAAAACGGACGGCCTGTTCGACCGCTTGTTTTGCATACTGCACATAGCTCTCGATGTCCCGATCGCGCACATCCACATAGATATAAGCGGACAGCATGGCGTTCTCCGTGCGAATCGCCGTCGGCCCCTGGCTCAAACTTAGATGCGCAACCTGCCCGAGAGGTACCATCGCTCCGTCCGGGGTGGGCACCAGCACATGGTTGGCGATGGCCTCCGGGTTGTCGCGCAACTCACGCGGATAACGCACGATGACGGCATAGCGCTCGCGCCCCTCTACCAGGGAGGTGACGGTTTCTCCGCCGATGGCGGTGGCAATGACGTCTTGCAAATCGTTGACCGGCAGTCCTAGACGGGCTAAAGCTTCGTAATCGGGGTCGATATTCAGGTAATAGCCGCCGGTGATACGCTCGGCGTAGGCGCTGGCAGTACCCTGCACGGTTTTGACGGCCTGCTCGATCTCCCTGGCCAGCCGATCCATCTCCACCAGATCCTTGCCGAACAGCTTGATGCCGATGGGGGAGCGGATGCCGGTGGCGAGCATATCGATCCGGTTCTTGATCGGCATCGTCCAGGTATTGCTGACACCGGGTATTTGCAGGGCCTGGTCCATTTCGGCGATCAGCTTGTCCACGGTCAGACCGGGCCGCCACTCGGACTCTGGCTTTAGATTAATGAGGGTTTCCGCCATTTCCAGCGGCGCGGGATCGGTGGCCGTCAGTGCACGCCCGGCCTTGCCGACCACCGATCCGACCTCGGGGAAGCTCTTGATGATGCGATCCTGGGTTTGCAGCAGTGCGGCCGCCTCGGTCACGGACAAGCCAGGTGGGGTTTGCGGCATGAACAGCAGGGCGCCCTCGTTCAGCGTGGGCATGAATTCGCCGCCCAAATGTGCGATCGGGTACCAGGTACCGACCATGGCCAGCCCGGCCAGAAGCAGAGTCGTTTTTCTCCGGCGCATGGCCCAGCCGAGGATCGGGCGATACCCGCTCCGCAGCAGGCGATTGACCGGATTGCGTTGTTCCGCCGGAATTTTTCCGCGCACGAACAACAGCATCAACACCGGCGCCAGGGTGATCGATAGCAGCGCTGCCGCCGCCATGGCGAAGGTTTTGGTCAAGGCCAAGGGTTGAAATAGCCGCCCTTCCTGGGCACCCAGCGCGAATACCGGCAGGAAGGAAACGGTGATGACCAGCAGGCTGAAAAACAGTGGCGGTCCGACTTCCCGGCAGGCATTCGACAGGATTTCCAAACGCGGCAGATGATCTCCGTGCCGTTCCAGGTGCTTGTGGGTGTTCTCGATCATGACGATGGCGGCGTCCACCATGGCGCCGATGGCGATGGCGATGCCGCCGAGGCTCATGATGTTGGAATTCATCTCGAGGGCATGCATGAGGATGAAGGCGATCAACACCCCGACCGGCAGCATCACGATTGCGACCAAAGCGCTGCGCAGGTGCAGCAGGAACAGAACGCATATGGCCGCGACCACGCCGCTCTCCTCCAACAGGGTACGACTCAGGTTGGCTATAGCCCGGTAGATCAGCTCCGAGCGGTCGTATACCGCCTGGATGCTGACACCCGCGGGCAGGCCCGGGGCGATTTCCCCCAGCCGGTCCTTCAGATTCCCGATGACCTCCAGCGCATTTTGGCCGTAACGGGCCAGGGCGATACCGGAAACCGCCTCGCCTTCGCCGTTTAGCTCCGCAATGCCACGTCGTTCGTCGGGGACTAGCTCCACCCGCGCGACATCCCGCACCAGTACCGGTACGCCGTTGGCCGCTTTCAGTACCAGCCGTTCCAGGTCGGATTCGCCGCGCAAATAACCCCGTCCACGCACCATGTACTCCGTTTCCGCCATCTCGATCACCCGTCCGCCGACATCGCGGTTGCCGTTGCGGATAGTCTCGCTCAGCGTTCTCGGGGAAATCCCGTAAGCCTGCAATTTGCGCGGATCGACCGTCACCTGGTATTGCCGGACAAAACCGCCGAGACTCGCGACCTCGGCCACCCCCCGTGTGTTGGCCAGCGAATAGCGCAGGAACCAGTCCTGCAGGCTACGCAGTTCCGCCAGGGAATAGTCCTTGGCCAGCACTGCGTATTGATAGACCCAGCCTACTCCGCTGGCGTCGGGCCCGAGTTGCGGCGTCACCCCTTGAGGCAGTTTTCCGGCGGTGGCATTTAAATACTCCAGAACTCTCGATCGCGCCCAGGAAATATCGGTGCCGTCCTCGAAGATCACATAGACAAAAGAGGTACCGAAGAAAGAAAACCCCCGCACCACGCGGGAGCGCGGAATGCCGAGCATGGCGGTGGTGAGCGGATAAGTGACCTGGTCCTCCACCACTTGAGGGGCTTGGCCGGGATACTCGGTATAGACGATCGCTTGAGTGTCGGACAAATCCGGCAGCGCATCCAAGGGTATTTTCGACAGGGCGTATAGACCGCAGCCGACGATCGACAGGGTTGTCAGCAGCACCAGGAAGACATTGCGCAAGGACCAAGCGATGATTTTTTCCAGCATGGCTAACGCCTTTCCGAGCGGTTTTCGGACCTGGCGTTCTCCGCCCGCGAGGCGGGCGCCGTCTTGTCCCGTTCGCCGGCGACACTCATGCCATCCAATGCCGCCTTGAGATTGCTTTCCGCATCGATCAGGAAATTGGCGTGGGTAACGACCGTTTCGCCGGCCGCGACGCCCTCCTGCACTTCGAAGTAGCCGCCAGCCCGCTGGCCTAGTTTCACGTTGCGGGGTTCGAAGACGCCTTCACCCTTCCGAATCAGGACCACCTGTCGGGTTCCGCTGTCAATCACGGCGGATTCCGGCAGCGCCAGCGATTCGCTCGGCGCCGCGGCTGTCAAATCCGCGCTGCCGTACATGCCGAGCTTCAAAAAGCCTCCGTCGTTGGGCATCTCGACGTTGATCTTGATGGTGCGGGTTTCGGGTTCCACGATGGGCGAAATAAACTCGATGCGGCCGCGAAACTCCCGGCCCGGATAGGCATTGATTTGTAACGAAACCCCTTGACCCGGGCGTATCCAGCCCAGATCCTGCTCGAACACATCCGCTACAAACCAGACTTTGCTCAATTCGGCGATGCGGAACAGCACGTCGCCCCGCCAAAAGCGCAAACCTTCCACCGCCTTTTTTTCCAGCACCACGCCATCGACCGGCGACAGCAGGGGCATCTCGTTAAAAGGTACGGCATTCGGAGCCTCCAATTGCTGCAACTGATCGGGTCCGATATCCAAGTGGCGCAGCAGTCGCAGAGCGTCGGCGACGACTCGCTCCGACGCAATCCTGGCGTGTTCTGTGCGCTTTTTCCGGGTATCCAGGCGCTGCCTGGCATTCAAGTACTCCTGCTGGGCAGCCAGAAGGTCCGGGCTGTAGACATCCAGCAGAGGTTGCCCGCGCCTGACCGCTATGCCGGTCGCGTTGAGATAAAGACGCTGGACCCAGCCTTCATATTTGCTGGCAACGGCATACGTACGGCGCTCATCCACCTGGATGCTGCCGGGAACGCGCAGGCTGCGGACCAGTTTACGTTTTTCGATCTTTTCCGTTCTGACGCCCAGTTTTTGGATTTTTGCCGGAACTATATTAACTAGGCGGCTCGCCGATAGTTCATCTTCGTAGACCGGTAGGTAGTCCATACCCATCTCGTCCTTCTTAGGCGTGGGTGAAGTGTCGGCAGCCCCCATAGGATGGCGATAGAATAGGGGCTTTCTTTCCGCTTGAGCGACAAGACGAGTGTCATGGCGCATTGGATACCAAACAACCCACATGCCCAAAACCATCCCTATGGCGAAGGCCAGCATTAGCGAAAGATATTTAGGCATGAACCGCTTTCTTCCCGGTGTGTTGTGGTCAAGTGATTTTGGACAGCGACTTAGATTCTTGCGCCGCGTCAGCCTCCATCGCCAGTGGCGTCATCACGACGGGACAAATGATCGCCGTCGGCGAGAGGATCTATCGGCTACCGAATAGTTCTATTCTTTGGTAGTCTGATTCCATCCACCGATACTCCTTCTGCGTGTATCAAAAATTAACGCAACAGAACCCCTTCGCTTATCCCAAGTTTTTGCAGCAGAACCGATTATTCCTCGACAGGCCCCTGCCCTTGTAAGCGAGGTAAGAGGTGGACTTCTCTGATCGGACGACTTTGGCTTCCCGGTTCCGTAAGCTGTTACCCCGTTTCTAACAGACCGCACTGAACCGCTTTGGCTATCGCATGGGCACGATTGCTGACGCCGAGCTTACGGTAGATGTTCTTTTGATGAAACTTAATCGTGCTTTCCGATACGCTCAAAATGACACTAGTGTCCCAAACGCTTTTTCCCTTGCTAAGCCAAGCGAGCACACTGCGTTCCTTGTCCGTGAGCTGTATCTCGTTTACCTTCCCAAGTGGCCGATTTGCCTCCAAAACGATTTGAAAGGCGGGAACTAAGGCGCTCAGTGCATCCCGACTCACTGAATACCGATGGGGCGCGACATTTCCTGCGGAGCATAAGGTGAATTGACGCGCTTGCGCGCAGGAGCAGACGCTAAAGCTGATCCCGGATCGGAGACCATGGTCCTGAGCACTTTCCGCAAATTTCCGGGGAAAATACAAATTCGGGCGTTGCTTTCCGAAATCCCATTCGAAAGCCCCCTGCTGGATCGTCGCATATTTCAGTACCGGATCAATGTTGGCATAGTTCTCTGCTATATAGATATCCACCCATTGGGCATTAAAACTGTAATTGTAAACCTGCTCAATTTTCACCTGACTTTTCTCCGCGGTCATCCGACATATGACCAGCTGATCGGCCCAAGTCAGCTCCTGCAACCAACCCAGTGCCTGATCTAACGTATTCGTGGTCCGAGTCGTGAGCATTCCGGCGACACGATCTATCAGCATTCTAGTTTCTTTATGGCTCAACTTATCCTTCGGTTCCATTTCATACCTTGCGGCGGTGGCGGATTAATTTGATTAAAGGCTATATCGGTTGATAAATAGTCCCATTACAGCGTTTTCGAATTGATTCGATTACTGAAGGTCGAAGAGTTTTTGACGTCGCGGAAGCGTGCTATGAAAAGGCCAAGAGTATTTCCAGCATCCCGAGGACTTTTCTTTAGGTAACCGCATAAATCCAAAAATGCTGTAACCAAAGGTGCTAGTTTCTGGGCTATAGGCTGAATTCGGCGATGGAAAGGGGTTTGAATCCATCCTCATCCTCATCCTCATCCTCATCCTCATCCGCATGCCTGCCCTACCATTGGACCAGCAGGTTAGGCAGCGCCAGGTAAAGGGCGGGTGGGCTTGAAAATAGTCTGCCGCACGATGCATCACCTTTTTAAAATGGCGCACCCGGGTCGACATCGACAGGACGATCTCAATCAGCATCCGGTCATTCCAGTCGCTGCGACGGCACAGCTTCAAGTCAGGCGGATCGCCGGTTCAGCTATGGTGGTTTAAATCCTTACTATGCCGGCACTGCGGAAGTGAGCGGTTAGATCGGAACAGTCATACGCCAAACAGGAAGCAACGAAACCTGTGCCGCCCCTGCGGCCGACAAGGTCGTAGGAGTTCCGCGCCACGGGGCTATTGGACGAACAGGTTGTGCGCGCACCAGGAGCGCTGGCATTGCCCTGAGGGACCGCACGGAAACGACGATCCACCACCTCTGGAAACGGCTGCCGGCCAGCTATCGCCGGGCTGGGTTTACCCTGTTTCTCCCCCCTACAACCTCGACCAAATCATTCCCGAGTTTCCCACTACCCGAGAAGCCTCCATACGCCGTTTCCTCCATCGTTACGATAAGGCAAAAGTTGTGTAAAAATTGTGACCTATTCACATTTTTGCGAAATATTCATATTTTCACGCCAACCTGAAGAAGGGAACGCCGCTTGCTCGAGGCACGGATGTCGGGCGAAGCCTAGGGCGCCGAACTGGCGCAAGTGCTCGCAGTCGTGGTGCGGATGGCGGAAGAGAAAGCCCTGCAGGCGTTTGGGTCCGTGCAAGCGGACAACAAGGCGTCGAAGAGGGCCGTTGAAAGGGCGCCCAAGTGACGTCTCAGCGCCAGGGCGGACAAGCCGGTCATAGTTTGACTGATCAAGTAGTTCGCCAGAAACCATACCGTCAACGGCAGTTGGGTGCCTTGGAACAGCGTTCCGGCGATGAGTAAAGTTTGCTGCGCCAAGCGTTGCACCGGGAAATTTTACGGGTTCTGGCCCGCAGCACGCCATGGGCCGTACTGCCGTAATCGGGACAGCGCCCTCGCTCCAAGGCAGCCTCGCAAAGCGCCGCGGGCCCGAACTGAATAAAAAAGTCAGGCATCGGCAAGCCCGGTTGGAGTTGTGCGCGTTCATGGACACGGTAGACCTCCCTCAAGCGACTCTAGTATCTGCTCATCATGTGAGCTATTTCCCCATTGGCAGACAATTCTTAAGCAGACCCTGTATCGTGAAGTTCCCTGATGTTTCCGTTTCCTCCGACCCGGAACGATGGCTGGACGAGCATGGCGATGCCCTGTTTCGGATCGCGCTGCAGCACGTCCAGAACGAAAGCACGGCGGAAGATCTCTGGTGCAGGAATCGCTGCTCGCCGCATGGTAGGCGCGGAACCGGCGTTCGCGAGAATCCAGCGAACGGACCTGGTTAACCGGCATTCTCAAACACAAGATCGTCGATCATTTTCGCAGGAGCTGGCGCGAGCAGCCTCTGGAGGACGATCCTCGCAACGAGTTGCCCGAAGAGCCCTATCTGGACGAATTCTTTACTCCGAACGGAGGTTGGGATTTGCGGCCGGCCCGCCGTGGGCAATCCGTACCGTCGCCTGAAACAGCACCCCTAAGTTCGACAGTTGCGCGCGTAAGGCTATGACTTTGAAGGTGTCGACCTTCAAAAAATGCCACTACAGGGGGTGTTTGGGTGGGGTGATCTCGAGTGCTGCGAAAAGGTCGAGTTGTGCCTTG
>Ga0268297_1053_pt1 | contig 22041 bp, 9 predicted proteins | sample MetYM2_FD_190384 | JGI IMG/M metagenome (GOLD analysis project Ga0268297, IMG submission 190384) | Soil microbial communities from Anza Borrego Desert, Southern California, United States - Methylocaldum Y-M2 | ecosystem: Environmental > Terrestrial > Soil > Desert | place: USA: California...
GGCCCTCGCCCACCTCAACACCACCCCCCTCCTCGGCACCCTCCTCAACAAGGCCGAACCCGGACCGGGCAGCTGACGGCCCCACCGGCGGGAAAGGATGCCCGGCCTCAGTGATGTCCGGTCATCCCGTACATCGCCCAGTGCCGTTAAGTTAAGCCGTCATTCCCGCAGGGATTGCTCACCCCATCCCTGGGTTCGTCCTACGGACCGTGCTCCGCACGTCCAAATTTGCTCCTGGCAAATTTGTGCCGGACAAATCGGCAGGGCGAGGCGCAATGCGGCGAGCGGGCAGGCCAGGGAAGGACTGCCCAGGACTCGCGAGCGAAGCGGGACGGCGTAGCGTGGCGAGGCCGATTTGCACGCGAAGCGCCCGTAGGGTGCCGCACAGGGACTGTGCGGCATGAATCCAGTGCACAAGGACGTGATAGGCCTCTGCCATCCATAGCGTCTGGACCCCGGCATTCCCTGCCGGGGTGACGTCATTCGTCTTAACTTAGAGCGTTTTCCGAATCGGTGTAAGAGATTCGGATATGTAGGTCGGCAATCCCTTGCCGACGTATCGGCTCGGCGAAGGGCGTTGTCGGAAGGGTCGCGACTAAAGCGACCGTTTGCGATTGGAAGGGCAGCTCTGGCGCTCCCAGAGATGCCGTTTGCGATTGGAAGGGTCGCGACTAAAGCGACCGTTTGCGATTGGGAAGGGATTGCCGACCTACGTTCTCCCCTCCTGGCACGAATCCGTACACCGGGATGGAAAACGCTCTAACGGCAGTGGTACATCGCCTGGGTGGGCCGGAGGTCAGCACCCATTTGATCGGGAAGGGATATTCGAGCTATATGGGACTTCTATCCCGGACGGCCCGCCAAACCCAGGCGTGCCGTCCGGCCGAGTCGTATGCGCCGATTTCCGTTCACTCTTCGTCCTCCTCCTCATCGCGCGGCGGCGTATTCTCACCTGCGGCCGGGCCCGTTTCCGAAACTGCCCCGCCGGCTTCCTGCCAAGGCGTGACCTGGAGGTCTTCGAGTTTGAATTGGAACTCCTGAGCTTCGTTTTCGGCCTTCACCGAACTGATTTGGGTAAAGGGTTCGCCTTCGGTGAGCGCATCCCAAAATCCCTTGCCGTGATACTTGTCCAGCAATTCGCGGTTTGCTTGGTACAAGCCTTGGTTTTTCTCCGTGCACGCCTCAATCCATCGGGATCGCTCGGCCACCGCACTGACCAGAAGCGCATTGTCCTGCTGGTATTTCTTCAACTGGCCGACCGCAGCGCGCAAACGCTCGTTGAGGCCGCGAATGCGTTCGGAATCCTGATGGATGCGCCCCTGCAGCGATTCGTTACCGGCTCTCAAGTTATCGAGACTGGCCTTCTGCTGCTGGACCACACTCTCCAATCCTTCGAGTTGCTTGATCTTGTCTTCAAGCTTTCCGACCTGGTCCAGCAAGGCGCTCTTTTCCCCTTCCAAAGCCGTCTTCTCCTGGCTCAACTGGCGCAGCATGCCCTGCGCCTTGCGCAAGGCTTGAGCGGCAGCACTGTCTTGCTTGGGCGCCTGGGCGTGTACTGCCGAAGGGCCAAACACGGCGCACCACAGCAATAGAAAAAGGGCGGCGTTTTTCGCCCGCCGAATCAAAAAAAGCGAACGCATGTCGAATGGGCTCATGACTCGATCTCGATGTTTTATTCCAAATCGCTTTCAATCAGGAATTGTTTTGTAGGGTGGGTTAGGCGCACATCAGCACTGACCGACCGCCAATCACTGCGCCTCGCATGCGCCGTAACCCGCCGAGCGCCCGCGGACCTGTCCTGAGCCAAGTCGAAGGGTCGGTGGGTTACGCGGAGCCTGTCCTGAGCCCTTCGACGATGCTCAGGACAGGCCTGTCGAAGGGCCTGTCCCGAGCGGAGACTAGGGGCTAACCCGCCATCGATGGATTTCGCTTCGCTCTACCCATCCTACGATGAATGTTCTATCGAATGCCGAATGGAATTAGAACCGCGCGTTCAAGTCCACCAGCAGCACGTCGACCCCGAACGGAGGACCGTCGATTTCGTCGGCCGAGAGCCAGCGGATATTGGCCCAAGTGTTTTTCGCCAAGCCATATACCATGCCGGCCATCCATCCTTTCGCATCGGTCCCGGCCAAGTGGAAATTGGAGTCCGTGAACGCATCCAGTACCGAATCTCGCTCGAGATACTTGTATGCGAAGAAGGTGCTCCAGTCGCCGAATTTACGGATTTCCGGCCGGCCCACGTCGAGACGGACCTGAAAGGCGGTAGTCTTGGGCTTGATGGTTTCGCCGGTACGTTTCAGGATTTCCTTTTCATCAAAGCCGATGTTCTCCGAGTAATTGGCAGTGAACATCACATGGTTTTCGCCGAAGCCACCGTAATCCAGGGCAAACATTGCATCTACGATATTAAAGTCGGATGCAAGGCCAACCAGACAAACGATTTCATTGACCGCGCACCCGTCTGGATCATTACCGGGACTGCGTATCGCAGCCAAACTATTGCCCTTGGTGAAGAATTCCGGCGCCGTCCAATCATTCCTGCGGCTACCGAGCGCATTGGGCTGTGCCACGATATTCTTGTAGTCGTAATAGGCAACGCCCGCCTTCACCCGAGTGTTGGTACCGAAAAGCCAATCCAGGCCGCTTTGTGCCGCCCACAGCCACTTGTCCTGAGATTCCAATTCGATTTCCTGCAAGGGAAAGGCGCCCAAGGTTAGGAAGGCCGTGTTAGGCGTCGAAAATCCCATATTGATTTGACGGTACTGAGGCCCCGACCTGAAGAAGTCCTGGGCAAGCTCTGCCTTGGGTCCGATAGGCAGGCGGAACGTGCCGGCGAAACCTTCGAAACTGAGGTCCGGGTCGAACAGGTTGTCCGTGGAAAGCCATGGATTGGCGAAACGCCCGGCCCATACGGTAAACCAGTCCGTTCCCTTTCCATCCACATGGTCGTATTGAAGAAAGGCCCGATCCAGCGCCACCTCATACTGTTTCCCGTATTGTCCCAAGGTTTGATTGATGGAAATCGGGCTGCGGTCGTTGCTGGTGGCCAGGCGAATGCCAGCTGTGAAGTGATCGGCGATTTGCGCCTCCAGTCCAAGTCGCACGCGAATTCGGTAACGCTGCCGGTCGACCGTGGTATTCAGGAAGGCATCCTCTCCCGCAGCAGTGATGCCGCCATCTTCATTGATTACCGGCCAGTTGAGATAACTGCCTTCCTGATTGTCGTCCGCAAATAACTGATCCTCGAAACGCACGCGAAAATCGCCCGACAGCTTGAACCGATTCACCCAATCCGGCAAAGCCGCCGGAACGCCCCATTTTTCCGTCTTGGCCTGGGACTTGACTTCCTTTACCACTTCGTCGCGCAGTTCCTTGCTCACCTCGGCGCGAATCTCGTCCTTCACGAAATCGGGGACGTAGGTCACCCGTACCGGTCCCGGCTTGCCCTTGTCCGGATTACCCTGTTTTGCAGCGATCTGCTCTTCCTTCGCGGCTTCCGCCTTGGCTTCCGCCGCGGCCTTGGTTTCCGCCTGCTTGATCATGTCCTCCGCTTTCGATTTGTCGATGATTCCCTGCTGCACCAGGATATCGATCAAATTGAGCGTGGTGTTCTTGAGCTTCAGCAGTTCTTCTTTTTCTCCCGCCGCCGCGGTGGACGCCAAAATCAAGGCCAAAGGCGCGGCGAGCAGCTTGCGGTCTGCTTTCATGGAATTCCCCAAGTCGTGTTATTTCTGAGTCTGTTTTAGGAGCGGATGCGGATCTTCACCGGCTGCGGCATGTTCTCCGGAGGAGCTTTGAGCCTGGAGCGGAGTGTCCCCAAAGCCGAACGCAAGGCTTCGTCCACATCGCCGTCCCCGCTGGAAGTGTCCAGTTCCGCCCGTGAGACGCTTCCGTCGGCGCCGATCCAGATATTCGCAATCACCGAAATCTTCTTGTCCCGCGCCTTGCTTTGGCTCAGCTTCTCCCGCAATTCGTCGGCGATCTGGCGCTGCAACTGCTGGCCGTACCAGATGATGGCGTTGCCGCCGCCTCCCCCGATGAGCCCCCTTCCGCCTTTCTTGCCAACCAGCCCGAAAGCGTCGGACCCGGCGGCACCCTCGGCGTCGACCCCCAGATCCTCGCCGGGAGGCGGTTCATCCGCTTGCTGCTCGGGTTCCGGCTCGGGCTCCGGTTCCGGTTCTTCGATCTTCTCCTCCTTGATCTCCGGCTCCGGCGGCTTTTCCTCGGGCGGTGGCGGCGGAGGTGGCGGGGGCGGTTGGATCACGGTGATCTGCTGGACCTGTTTCTTGGTCTGCACCGGCTTTTCGAAAAGGTCCTTCAGAAAATAAACCGCCACCGCGATCAGGACGATCAGAACCCCGCCGATCCCGAGCGGCAGATAGCGAAGCCAAGTTTTCTTGCTCATGGCGGGCGACGAAGAGGAGGCTTACTTCACCAGCTTCTGCGTCACCAGACCGAGCTGGCTGATCTGCAGGCGCGTGACCACGTCCAGCACGTCGATGACCTTTTCATACTGGATGGCGGCATCGGCCTTGAGCACCACCGGGAGGTCCGGCGTGGCCGCCTTGTACTGCGACAGACGGGTTTCGAGCTCCTGGAGGCTGACCGGATAGGTGTCCAGGTAAATGGTGCCGTCCTGGGTAATCGAAATCGCCTTGGTCTTCGGCTTGGACAGAGCGGGCGTGGCGCTGGCCTTGGGCAGGTTGACGGTGATGCCTTGTACCGTGGCGGTGGTCATGATGATGAAGATCAGCAGCAGCACGTAGGCCACGTCCAGCATGGGCGTGATGTTGATGTCGTCGTAGACCTTCTCTTCGGATTCGACTTTCATGGCTTATCCCCCGCGGTGACGCTCGGCCAGGCGCTCCGACACCATGGCCAGGAACTCGTCGGTGAACACCCGCATTTCCGCGGTGAGGTCCTTGATTTGGGTGAGCAGGTAGTTGTAGCCGAACAGGGCCGGGATAGCGACGGCGAGACCCGCGACGGTGGCGAGCAGCGCGCCGGAGATACCGGGCGCGATGGAGTTGATGTTGACATCGCCTGTGGCGGCGATCACGGCGAAGGTGATCATCACCCCGAGGACGGTGCCCAACAGGCCCAGAAACGGGCCGCCGGAGATGGCGATGGTGAGCAATACCATATTGCGGTTGAGCTTTTGCCCCTCGCGCACCACCGCCGCGTCGAGCCGCGCCCGCAGAACGTTGAGCGCCTCGTCGGTCAAGGGTTGGTTGGCCAAGGTGCCGAAGCGCTTTTTGAGTTCCTGAACCCCGGCGTGGTAGACGTGGTAGACGGGAGAACTCTGAAAGTGGTCATGCTTGCCCACCACCGCGGCGAGAAACTCCGATTCGCTCAGTTCCTTTTCTTCCTCGGTTTCTTCCTGATCCAGCGCTCCGGGATCGGCGGAAGCGTCCATGTTCCGGTATTGGTCGAGGAAGGCGCGGTTGTCCTTATTTGCCCTGGAGATAGCCAGCCCCTTGGTGACCATCACCAGGGCGCTGATGACGAACATGACGCCGCACAGGGCGATCACCACCCAGCCGTCGACGGTCAGACTTTGCAGGATGATGACGAAATAATTGGGACCGCCCGCCCCTTGCTTGGATTCGTCCTGGCCGAAACCGAGAACGTTGAAATCGGCGCTTTGGCTGCGCGCCAAGAGCTTGATCCAGTCGGCGGTACGCGCCGTGTTGGCAATCTGAACTTCGTCCAGAAAGCCGATGAGGCTATCGCCTGCGGCGCCGGCGCCCAAGGTCACCATCGGATTCATCGGCCCCGCCGAAGCCGGCGACTCGCCCGCCTTGTTGCCGTCCAGGTACAGTTCCAGCTTGTCCGTCCGCAGAACCACGGCGATGTGCTGCCACTTGCCGAGCTGCAACGGCGCGGGAGGCGTCTCGACCCCTTGGCCGTTGTTCGCATATTTCGCGACCAGCCCCGTGTCGCGAACCGACAGCTCCAGCGCGTTCCCGCCTTCCGCCGCGTGCAAGACGTAAGCATTCGACTGGGCCTGATCGATCTTCAGCCAGGCGGAAAAGGTCCAGCCTTTATCGGGCGAAAGTTGCAGAGCCGGATTGGCATTGATCGTTATGCCGCCCGCTCCGGTAAATTTGGCCGCTGCGCCGATCCAGCCCGCCGGCTCCGCCGCGGCCTTGGAATCCGCCGCATGGTTGCCGTAGGCGGTGGCGTCCTTTGGCATCGGGTCCGTCTCGTCGAAATGCAACACCAGCGCCTGATGCACGTCGTACGTCCCGTTCGCGTCGCCGCCATCCGGCGCTTCGGCGTTGCCGTAATACATCCAGATCGAATCGGTGCTGATGCCGCCGCGGAACTGCGGCGCCTTGACCCAGATCAGAGCCATTTCGTTGATCGCGTCGAACTTCTCGACGTGATACTTCAAAGGCGTCTTATCGTCCGCCATGAAGCGAATATCCTTGCCGTTCTCGGCCAAATCCATGAAGTAGCCGAAATTTCCGGTATGCAGGCGGACCAGCACCGGGAACTCGGACAAGGTCTCCTGGACATCCGCGCCGGTGGCTCCGCCGTCCAGCGAAATCTGTTTGCGCGACGACCAGGCGTCGTTCCACCAGGCGTGAACGATGCTCGGAACGAGCACCAACCCCAAGGCCAGAGCGTAGACCCTCACTTTCATGTAAGTTCTTGTATTTACTGATTTTGAAAGCATGTATTGTGTTACATCAATGTTTCAGATACGTGACGATTTCGCCCCGATCGGGATGCCGAATTCAGGCACCTGGAGCGGAAAATCACCCGTCGATATCCCTGGATCGGAGATCAACTGCAGCCCGCCTTGCCATCCCTCACGTCGCCCACGCTGCAGTTGCCGAAGCCGATGACTTCCGTAGTAATCACGCTCAGCCCGGACTTGGCCTGGCCGGATTGAGCCTGCTGGCCATCGCCCGAACCGCCGACATTGGCCTGGTCCGTAGCCTGTTTGGCAGCGCCGGTTGCAGAATTGTCGACTCCTGCCGGTACAACCGGAGGGGGAGGGGCCGTGGGAACGCCAACCGTTCCCTGGGACGCCTGGATATTCGAGGCACCAATAACCGCGGTGGCCGCGATGACGACCTGGCCGCCGCGGATGCCCGCCTCGCCCGCATTCACCACGCCTTTCGGCGCCGCCAGAATGACCGATCCCTCGGGTTTGTCCGGCGTGCTGACGATCGCCTGGATGCCGCTGCCGGACACGATGGGAGGGAATATCGTTTTTTGGTTTCCTTCCTCGTCGAAGGTCGTAATAGGAGGCGGTGCTGAAATAGCGGCTTTCGCCCCCCGCCCGGCGTCGATGTCGCCTTCGGCCGACCAGATCACGATGTCGCCGCCGTCCATGGTAAACACGCGCGACTCATTGACCTGGAAATCTCCTTTGACGAAAGCGTTCAGGTCCCCCTCGCGCTGCACGACGATGCCGAGTTCGCTTGCGTCCTTGGCACCGGTAAACGCCACCGCCAGACCGGCGTTCACCAGCCCGCCCGGAACGGTAATATCGATGTCGCCGCCATCTAGCGTCTTGATCTTGCTGAAGAACAGTTTCAGATCGCCTTGGTATTCCTTATCCGGGAATAGCGTTTGAATCGCGTCGAAACCTCTCTTGTACTGCCTTGCGCGTTTGGCTTCGTCGCTCTCGGCCGCCGCCGCGGAGGCGGATTGGCGAATTTCGTTGAAGAGAATTTTCAGCAGCTCGCGCCGTTGACGCTCGATGGGCAGGGTCTTGAAGTAGGCCAGCGAAGCTTCGGGATCTCGTCCGCCGATGTCCAGCTTGTAGCTCCCGGAATCCAGATAACGCGCCATAAACGCTTCGACGTCCATTTTTCCGGCCAATCCGGTCTGCACGATGATGTTCGCGCCGCCGCTGCCCAAGGCCGGGTTGAACAATCCGCCGATGGTGGAAACGCCGTTCGACGACCCGAGATCGATGCTTCTCCCGGCGAGCAGTTGCAACTCGCCGGGACCCGCCAATTCAATCTGGTAGTCTACGTTCGCCAATCCGCCGACGGGATTGCGCGGGGACCTGAACCGAATATCCCGTCCGGCGTGAATGACGGTGATATCGTCGTCCCTCAGGTTCTGCCCCTTGAAGGTGAAATCGCGTATATCCCCCCCGGCCTTGATGACCGCAGCTTTCGGCGTGTACAAGCGGAGCTCGTTGCCGCGCCGGAAAGCAATATTTCCGTGCTCCGCGACGACCCGCACCGGAACCGTATCGGACGCATGGACCGGCACCGCTGCGTGAATGAGCTCGGCGCGTCCGCGCGGATCGAACCGGGCGTCCGCCGTGGTGTCACTGCCGGACATCACGGATGCCGGAATTTGCGGATTCGGGAGAAGCGCTGGATCGGCGTCGGACATGTTGATGTCGACGAAATTCCCTCCCGCCCCGGTGCTTATGTTATTGGCGGCGAGGAGCTCAAGCTGTCCCCGCGCAGCGGGATACATCTTGAACGAACGCTCGATCGAAATATCGCCGGAAAAGGCGGTGGCCTTGAGCGTCCCCGGATAAATCGACGCGGCGAATTTGCTCTCCGACGTCAAGCTCCCCAGGGCCAGCCGGTCGGTATCGTTCTGCAGCGTCACCTTGCCGCCGACGGACGACAAATCGATCGCACTGGCATCGCTGTAAGTGAAGAAATAGCTTTCGATTCCCGAAATATCCGGCTTCTTGATTTGTTCCAGAACCGTCGGATTGAAGGCCGCGCCCAAGGTGAGATTCTGCCGGGCGGAAAGCTCGAATTGGGAGGACCCCAGCGCCACTACCGGAGCGAGACCGTTCGCCCCGATCCCGAAATTGCCGCTGGCCTGCATGCGCCCCTCGCCGAGGCCGGTGAAATAGACGCCGCCCAGGAGATCCTTGCCGGCCGAAACATCGATATTGCCGCCCCCCTGAACCACGAACTCGTTGGTCAGGAAGTTGACAGGGTCGTCCAGGCTTGCACGTTGCCCCACCGGCTTGCCGGTCGTGGGAACCATGACCGACAGATTCTCCACGCTGCCCCCGGCGCTGACCCGGACGTTGCCCCCGCCCAGGGCGCCGACGTTCTGATTGAAAAACCGGCTATCCGGTGCGTCGGGATCCCCGCTCAGATTGATGCCCCACATGGTCGGCCGTTCCTCGGTGTGGTCGTTCCGACGACTCCAGTCGCCGGTCCGCACCAGCCAATCGGTCATCAATTGGCCGGTAGCGGCGCCCTTGATGTCGCCGCCGGCCTTGATCGCGATATCGCCGCCGTCGACCGGATATTCCGCATAGAATCCTAGCGCCACCAGCAAATCGTCCATCGAGCCGTAGCGCCGATCGGCCGCCGGATCGTTCGAATCCCCATCGGTCGGACGGCCGACGGTATAAACCGCCGCGGCGCGATCCGATTCGGTGAACACGATATCGCCTCCCGCTTCCAGCGTGATGGTGCCGGTGCCCGTGCGAACCACCTGATTGGCCGCCAGATTGATGTTATTCGCGGCGGTCAGGCGGTAGCTCCAGGAACGTCCGGGCTGCAGAAAGTCCTGATAATCGGGAAGTACTCCGGGAAGCACCGAACCGGGCGCGAAGGCATCGGTCAGCGAAGCGTTGATATCGAGGTTGCCGCCGGTCGCGTTGAGAGTGAGGTAACCGGGAATGCCGTCCGGATGCCACGATGGATAGTCCGAGGCTAAATCCCAGGTCGACATGAGTTTCAGGTTCGCTCCGCGCACTTCCAGGCCGGGAGCGAGGGTAATGGCGGCCCCGGATTCGTTTACGAGCGCGGGCGGAAAAGCCATGAAGGTCTCGATATCGCTCCGGCTCCGGAAGTATTCAATTCGGGCATCGTTGATGTCGCTCTCTCCCTCGAACACCTTTGTCGCTTCCAGATCCACCTGGGACGCGCCCGCGATTTTCGTGCGAATGTCCGTCACGGCGACAGTTCCGGCCTCGTCGCGCCCGGTGCGAAGATGCACGAATCCGCCGGCGCCGCCGCTGCCGCCCGAGACGTCGATCGAGCCGCCGGACGCGGACAAGTCGAGCAGGCCCGATCCCACGTCGTCGGGATGCACCGTATCCAGCGTCACGCGGCCGCCGCGCTCGCCTTCGCCGTGCGCGGCGGCTCGTAGACGGGCGCCGCCACCGAGCACGATCCCGTTGCGGGCCGCGATCTCGATTTCCCCGCCTTCGGTTCCGGAGGCGTCGATCTCGCCCGAGATATCGACCGCGCCGTCGTCCGCCCGCAGGCTGAACCGGCGGGCAAGAACGACATCGCCCCCGCCGATCGCGACGTCGCCGCTACGCTGACGCAGATCGATTTCCTCGGCAAAACCCGCATCGCGCAGATGAGCATTGAGCGCCGAGAATCCGCCGGGCCCGAAGTCCATCTCATCCAGCATCAACGAGCCCTGCCGGTAACCGTCGGCCGCACCCGCGGTGACCTGCCCTTCCCAGCGGAAGGTTCCGTGCGGTGCCCGTATGTTCAGGCGGCCGGCATCGCCGCCGCCTACGGCCCCCGCCAGATTGACCGATGCTCCCGAAGCGAAATCGATATTCCCCGAGTTCGCGACCAGATTCAGCCGACCGGCCGGAGCGAACCGGACCTGATCATCGAATTTCACGCTTCGTCCGGAAAGGTCGATACTCGAGCCGGCTCCCACCAAGATATCGCCGGTCAAGGCGATGAGATCCAATGCGCCGCCCGGCAAATCGAAACGGCCTTGCTGCACGATCGCGTCGGCGGTAATCGACCAGGCCGCGCCCAGCGGCGCCGAAGTGGAATCGGGAACGTTGCCGGTCGTCCGGACTGCCACGGTGTGACCGCTCGCATCGATCGTCGTCGTCGATCCCGACGCCCCGGTGATCCGGCCGGCCGCGAGAACGAGGTCGCCGTCCGCCGAATAGTTTCCCTCTCCCTGCCCGCCGAGGTTTTCCGCGGCGTTGAGAGCGACCTGCCGAAATCCGGACAGCGCGAAGTTTCCGCCGCCCAGCGTGATGTTTGCGGCATCCAGCGTCAGCGTCCCCTCCCCGTTTCCCGCTCCGGCAGTCGCCGGGGAGGAAGTATTGGCCAGAGCGATCGCCTCCGCCGAAATCCTTGCTTCGTCGGATACCTCGGCGAAGCCCCGCAATGCTGCGGCATCGATGGTAAGCCGCTTCAGACCGACGGAAACGCCGTGGTAAATATTGACGTCCGAGCGACTGGTCAGAATCAGGTTGTTCGCGCCCAGGGCGCCCACCTGCCCGGACGACAGGACCAAACCGCCCGTACCGGCAGGAGCCTCGCCCAAGCTGATCGCGCCGGCGCGGAACTCCAAGTCTCCTCCGGGAATTTCGACGGTTCCGTGGAACACAGTGTCCTTGGTGGAGTCCAGGAGAATCGAACCGGAAGACTTGAGGAGGGCTCCGGCTTCGACCGTCAAAGTCCCGCGGGCTCCGCTGACGGCCTTGTCCCTCGTGACCGTCGCAAGACCCGACGACGATACCCGGACCAAGGCGCCGTTGCTGTCCGCAGCTCCGGTCTTCGGATCGTTGCTCACCAGCAGGGTTTCGCCCGACGATTCCGTTTTGCCGACGCTCTCCACCGCCGCACCTTGTGCGATAGTCAGATTTTCCCGTGCGGCGAGAAGGAGTTCCTGTCCGCTCAGTCGCGCCCCGCTGCCAACGATCACCGAGCGCGAATTGACAGAGAGCCTTCTTCCCGTGTTTTCCCGGCTCCGGGAACCGCCCAACAAGATACTTCCGACGTTCAGGTCATTGAGTTCCTCGGCGACCAAACCGACATAGCCTTCTCCGATCGCCGCGAGGTCCTCGCGGCGCCCCACCACCGCCAGCCGGTCGGCGCCGATATCCAGACGCCCGCCGAGCCCTCCCGAGGACGAAGACGCCAGAACCGTCCCGCGTAAAGACAGGCTGGCCTCCGCGAACACGGCGACGGTACCCGCGGAAGCGGGCAAGTCCGGTACCGGCTTTTCTTCGGCTGCGGCTTTCTCCTCGAAGAACTCGTTAGCCAGATACTCCTGATATTCGGAGCGTGTTCTGGCGATGTCGCCGGTCTCCACGGCGAATCCGCTCCAGCGGGAGTCGCGGATGGCCGTTCCCGCCGCCTCCCATTGCCCGGCGACGATGGGTACGCCGTCGAGCCTGCGCGCGACCGAACCCGGCGTGACGTCCTGCGTTCCCGGCTCCGGCGAGATCAGGTAGGCGCCGGGCAGCAAGGCGTAATGGGCGGGCAGCAGTGTGTAATGGCCTTCCGGCAGGCCCGATCCCCCGGCGAGGTAAACGCTGTCCCCGACCGTCAGGCCGGAGCCCGGAAATTCGATGGGATCATAAGGAGTCATGAGGCCGTTAAGACCGGGAATCACCGCAAACGACGGCCTATAGGCGAAACTGCCGTCCAGGAACCCCGGGTCGCCCGGATTCAGCCAGTCGACGGAACCCCCTTGTCCCTTGACGAATTCGAAGGCATAGAGATCGCCGCTGCCGGAAATGTCCACGGTGGCGCCTTCCTGGAGAGCGACCTGGCGGCCTCTCAGATTGATCCGCTTTTCCGGCAGCAGCTCGGTACCCTGTTGCAGGTCACGTTCCAAGCCGAACACGCGGTTGTTATTCTCGGCTAGGGGAAAAATCCAATCGAGACCGCCTTGCGTCCGGCCGAAAGGAACGATCAATCCTTCGCCGGACACCGACGCGAGGCTTCCGCTGGTCAGTTCGAGCAAATCGTCGGCGTCGAGCGTCAACGTGCCGAAGGGCGCTTTCAACACTCCCGAGCTGATGATGTTGGGCGCGTTGATAGTCAGGCTGCCTCCCGCCGAGAAGACGGGGGAAGAAGCGCGCCCCGACGACTCGATTCGTATGGTGGCGCCCGGCGCATCCTCGACCCGGATCGCATAATCGGTGAGGGTCGCCGGATAGATCTGCGCGGCGCGCAGCTCCAGATCGCCGGCGATCCGGAACTCGCCCTTGTAGTCACGCTGGGCGTTGGCATTCGTAATGATGCCTCTAGCGCGTATATCACCCGAGCTGTTCAGGTTCGCGCCGGAAAAGCCCTGGAGACTCGTACCTCCGATCAAGTCGATGCCTTGCGCATTGATGGTGAGAGCGCCGGCGCCGGAAGTCGCCGCCGGAACCTCGCGGCTATCCGTGGACCCCAGCGCAGCATAGGCGGCTTCAAGTATGACCCGTCCGGCATCCGTCGAATCCTCCCGCTGCCAGGAAATCTTGGGCGCATCGAGCACGATTTGCCGCTCGGCTGCCAGGGAAACGTCCCCGGAAAACCGTATTTCTCCGACATTGCCGTCACCGTTGGATCTCAGCCTGACGGAAGCGAATCCCCCGTCTTGTATCTGAGCGCTCTCGACCAAGGCCTGTGCGTAGAACCGATCCGGGATTTTGGCGCCCGGAGCGAGACCGTCGGGAATCAGGGTCCGATCCGATGCGGAGACCTCGATGACACGAGGGATGGGAAGCTCTTGGTCGGAATTCGGGCCATCGTCCGGGAACGGCACCCCCCCGATGTCCCGAGCTTTGAGGCGTAGACGTTTATCCAGCTCGATATTGAGACTGCCGCCGCCGGCGTTTGCGCCGCCTGATGCCGCGCGGAAAGAGCCGTCCCAGAGAATGCCCTCGGCTGCGGTCAGGTTCACCGTGCCGCCGCGCGAAGCGACCAGCCGGGGAGTGATTTCAAGGCCCAGGCCGCCGCTCGTTCTTTCGAGAATATCCAGCGTGCGGGAAGAGCCCGAGGCATCGATCAGCGAATCCTCCTGCGCGAGAATATAGCCGCGGCCGGCGACGAGACTGATTTTGCCGCCGGGCAGCAGTTCGCCCTTGCGAAGCCCGAGAGGATCTAGCTCCGGCTTGAAAGCGCCGCGCGCCAGCAACCGGCTCCCGGTCTCCAGCCAGATCGCCTGGGAGTCGTTGAAGCCCCGATCTACGTTCGGTTTGGTGATTCGGAGCGAGATTTCACCCGAAGGGGCGTCTATCGTGCCGCCGAGGGCAATCCCCGTATCCGAAGCCAAGGCCACTTTTCCGCCCGCATCGGTGCGAATTTCGGCGCCGCGTTGAACGGTCAGCCATTCCTTGCTGTCGTAAGTATTCGCCTGATCGACCGCCAGGCTCAGGGTAGCGGCGGGGCGGAGAAATTCCGGCAACTCCACGATGCGGCTGTACACGGCCAAATCCCCGCCGTCGGGCAGCGACTCGAATCCCTTCCCCAACTCTAGTGTGCGCACCAAGGGATGGACCAGCCCCGGGGTGACGGTTATGCCGAACACGTTCGACGTCAGCCGGTAATCCGTAAACCCGCCTCGCTGGAAAAAATCGGACGGCAGCACCAGCGGCTTCAACACGGAACCGGCATGCGGAACCACCGGCCCGTCGCCGATGGCGATCTCGTTGGTGGTCAGGCTCAGGGTGCCGCTCCGGTCGATGCCGAATCCACGCAAATCCCCGTCCAAGACCAGACTCGCGCCGTTCAAACCGGTCGCGGCCAGACTGATATCGCCTCCCCGGCCGGCGGTAAGGCGGCCGTCCGCATCCAGCCAAGCCCCGCCGCTCACGTCGATTCGGCTGCCGGCCTCCAATACCAGATCCCCTTCCCTGGTCTTGATCGCCACCGTTCCGCCGTCTATGGCAATCGGAGAAAAGCGGTTGCTTCCCGGAAGATCGGGCGTATCGTTCACCCATGCTCCCCGTGCATCGATCGCCGCGCCGGAGGCCAGCGTGACCTCGCCGGACGTCGGTGTCCCCGCGCTCCCGAGAGATTCGAGACTGATCGATCCGGAGGGGATGCCAATCTCGCCGGCTACGTCGATTCGGTCCCCGGTAAGCTTGAGGCTGCCGCCGGCCGGAAGCGCCAGACGGGCGTCGTCCTGTATCGTGATTCCCCGACTGCTTTTCACGGCCACATGCCGGGACTCCGAATTCGCCAGGGCGCCGCTGTCCAGCACCAGGGGCGCGGGGATGTTTTCGCTGCCCGCCCCGCTCTTCGGAAATTCATCCTTCTCGCCGATATCGCGAACGATGTGGCCACCGGCAAAGACGACCGCCTGCCGCCCCTGGCCGATGCCTACGTCGATCGTCAAGGAGCTTCCCGGCACCCGCTTCCCGACGGTGCGCTGCAATCGGCCGTCGACCGTCTCTCCGCGCAGTACTCCGTCCAACGCCACGCGGTAGCCGCTCAGCTCCAGAGCTCCGCCGGGCTTTCCCTCCACGTAGCCCGCCTCGAAGCGGCCGAGACCGAGCGGCCCCGGAATCGACCAGCGGCGGGTAATGCCCCACTTTTCGTAAACCTTGATCACTTCTCCGAACACGCCGTCGTAAATGCGGTTCGGATCCGCTTCGCCGATATCGTAGAGCCGGCCCTGCGAAATCAGTTTGGTCGTGCTGATGTAGCCGTCGCGATACGAGACCGAGCCTCCCGAATAGTCCAGCACGGCACCAGGTTTCACGATCACGTCGCCCTCCGAGCGGATTCGGATCGTTCCGCCTGCGGTGCTGCGCTCGTCGATATTCCGCTCGATGCGGGCCAAGGCTCCCGAAATATCGGCGATCTTGATCGGATCGCGGATATCCACACGCACGGTCTTGCCTTTCAGTATCCCGTTTTTCTGCAACGGCGAGTCCCGCAGCTCGAAAGAGCGCAACTCCACCTCCGCCACGTTTCTCTCCATCGGGAGGGAAACGTCTCTCAGGCCTGAAGCATCGATGCGGCTTCCCGACTCCATGTATATCCGGCTGTCGTTCTCGACCCCGGCGACCAGCGGCGTGGCCGGACTTTTCGTAGCGGTTAACTCGATCTCTCCCGCCGGGGCGTAAACCGTCGAATCCCGGCGCAGCACGATCTTGCTGCCGCTGATCTCGACTTTCGAGCGTGCCTGGGGCTGGGCGTCCACGGCGGTTTTCGACTTATCCGAGTCCGGAATCACCTCCGTAACACTGTTCGGTCCCAGCTCTACCGTAGCTCGTGTCCCAAGTCCGTCCCCGAGATCCTGGACGCGGGCCGTGCTCATCGGACGCAACAGCTTTCTGCCTCCGCTTTCAACGGTTTGGTGGCCCTCCCGCGCCAGCAAGCGTACCGACCCGTTCAGACTGACCGAGGTGGTAGCCGATACCCGGCCTTCTTGATTGACGGCAAAACCGATCAGGGTGGCATTGCCTCTTTCCGTGATGATCTTGCCGACGTTCTTGACGTCACCCCCGGTCTCAACCTCCACCAGAAGCCCTCGGATGCCGGAATCGGGATCGGCTTCCTGCAAATACACCTTGTCCTTAGCCGCCGCCAGGATCGTCTGGCCGTCCGGGGTCTCGATGGTCCCCTGGTTCACCACCGACGGCGCGGCAATGATGATCCGCCCGCCTGGAGCATTGGTTCTCAATTGAGCGCCCGGCTGGACGAAAATCTGGATTTTGACTTTTTCACCGTTCTGGTCGAAGACGAAACGGCCTTGCGCGTCCTTGAGATAAGTCTCGCCGCCCGCTTGCAGCGCGGCGGTTCCGTCCTGGTCGAACGCCTTGGTAATGCCGCGCTTGAATACGTCCTCGCTGATGTTGAGCGTGGTGGCAACCAGCGAATTGACGTTGACTTGGGCGTTCTTGCCGAATACGAAGCCGTTCTTGTTAACGAGATAAATCTGCCCGTTGGCCGTCAGGGCACCGAAAATGCGGCTGGGGTCGTTTTGATGGATGCGGTTCAGGGCCACCGAGGTAGCGGCCGGCTGATTGAAGTGAACGGCATTCTCCGCGCCGATGTTGAAACTCTTCCAGTCGAGAATGGCTTTGTCCGTCAACTGGTTGATCACCATCGTGCCGCCATTCACGCTGCGGGTGGCGTTTCCCAGGGCCGCCCATACGTCGGCGGCGACCGGCAGCTCGGCATGGACCGGCGGCGGGCTTGCGCTAAGCAAGATACCGCTCGCCATGCATGCCCGCACCGCGGCAGCGAGCGGCTTCAGGGCAATCGTCTTATTCTCGGGTTTATTCCGGTTCTTAACAGACATCCTCTTTACCTCGATACTTGCGCCCGTGGTACTGCCTAGGAATCAGAACTCGTAGGCCACGCGAAAATCCACCCGCTGTTCGCCCACGTCCACCGTGCCCTGCGAATACAGCGGATACCCCCAATCCAGCTCGCCCGTCACATGCTGAAACATCCGAAGCCTCAAACCCGCGCCGGCGGACGCAAGCCGATAAAAGCTCGGATTGGCCGGAAGCGGATCGACGATCCACAGATAGGCCCAGTCGAAAAACGCCAGCGCCCGCAGCTGATGCGTGAAACCCCATCCTTCCGCGATCAGCGCCGGGCTTTGCAGTTCGACCGACAGGTTCACGCCATGGTCGCCCAGCTGCTGGGTTTGGTAATAACCCCGGACGCTCTGCGGTCCGCCCACCGCGAACTGCTCGTTGCTGATGAGGGGCGAGTCGGTCACCTGCCCGGCCCCCTTGGCGAGGAACCGCAGACCTAGCGGAAGCTCCCGCTCGTGCCTCAAATCGGCCGTGAAGTACAGATAATTCGCTCGGGCGCCGAAGCGCTTGTCTTCGAATTCTTTTTGCTCGTTGCCGAGTCCGCGGACGGAAAAATGGGAGGCAAGGCTCATGGCGGTCACGGCGGACTCGTCCCGCCACGTGCCGTCGTAGCTCAAGGTAAAGGGAGCGTAGGTGATGGGCGTGTTCTGCTGATCCTGCCCCACTAGGCTCAGGCCCTGATTGAATTCCTTGTAGTCGAATCCGAAAGTGAGGCTGTGAAAATAGCCATCCAGCGGCTCTAGCGGTTTCACCACGCGCAAGCCGAAAATGTTGCCGGTACCCACTACCGACAAAGCTCCCGCTGTGGCGATCTGAGTGTTGGAACTGATGCCGACGCCGTACAGTGCCAGCCGGGTGTCGGCAATGCCGGTGGGTAACACGTAAGTTCCGGCCCACACTTCCACTTCGTCGTAGTTTTCGGGACTTACTTGGTATTGCAGAGACGCGCTATGGAAGCGCTGCCAGAGATTGTCGTAACGCAGCGAGGCGATCAGGCGGGAACGGCTCGTGCCCTCGCTATTGCGGCCGTTCATCTCCACGCTGCCGTGCAGCGGTAATCGGTCCTTCACCTGCAACTCCACTTCCAGCTTGCCCGGCGTCGATCCCGCGCGGAGGATCGGCGTGATTTCCCGATCCGGCGATTCGCCCCCCAGTTTTGCCAACTGGCCCTGCACCGCCGGCATATTGGGAATCTCCCCTTTCGCGAGTGCCGGCACGCCCTCTCTGATCTTGCCGAGGGAGTAATATCGCGATCCGGTGATCTTGAGCCGCTCCACCTGTCCTTCCGTCACCTGGAGCCGAACGATGCCCTGATCGACGTCCTGTTCCGGAATATCCACCAAAACCGTCTGAAAGCCGGCTTTGTGGTATGCCGCTTCGAGCGCCTCCCGAGCCTTCTCCACGTCGTCGATGCTCTTGCCCAGCCCAAGAAAGGGGTAGACCGTCTTTTCGACGGTCTTCGATTCCAGCACGGTATTTCCCTCGACCAGGTATTCCATGACGTCGAAAATCGGCTGTTCCGCCGGAACTTCTGTCGCCGCATCGGGCGCGGCGGTGCCGGCGCCGGGCGGTTCCGCCCAGGCTTCGCCGAACCCCGACAAGAGAAGCACAAGCAACGACATGCGCCCGATCTTCGGCAAATTCGAATTCTGAAAACGTATAAACAAGGTTTTTCTACTTCTTCTTCTATCCGCCCGCCTGCGGGGCACCTTCGCAATCGCGGCTCGCCGGACCGAAAACACCCGTTAGGCCTCTCTTCGATCGCTCGCCGCACAAACGCAAGCGGGGGATGGGCGAAAAGCCCCATCCCCCTTCCCTGCCTTGGCCGCGAGCCGAATGGCCCGCGGCCCTTCAGGCCTCCCAGCCGGTCCCTTGTCCTTTACAGATCCAACAGGTTCTTACCGCTGGTGGTGTTGACGACAGGCGCGCGGCAGTTATCCAGCGAAGCACCCTGCTTGTGGGTCAGGTTGATCGTCGGATTGTTGGCCGCATCGAACGGGAAGGTCTGGGCGTTGGTGCCGTTGGTGCTGAGAGCCAGGAAGCCCGACTGGCCGAACGGATGATTGAACTCCACGTTCAGGTCTTTCACGATCGACGGCTTGCTGGCGTCCTGAGCGACCTTCTGCAGGACCGTCAACACGTCTCCCGTCGGGCCGCCCACCGAAGCCTTGCGCCACTGGAAGGTCTGCTCAACCCAATCCGGGTAGCGGCCGGCAGCCACCTCGGCCAGCGTGGGCGCGGCACCGTCGATCTTCACGAAGCGGTAGTTCTTGCGAGCGATGGAATTGCCGTTCTTATCCTTGCCGGAGTTCTTTTCCAGGCTCTGTATGCCGATCGCCCAGCGCTTGCTGTTGCCGGAATTGCCGCCGCCGGTGTTGGTGCCGTCGTTGAAATCGGCCAGGCAGTTGTCCACGTCCCCGGAACCCGACTGGCCGATGCCGTTCAGGGCGAGGTTGGTCGAGGGGACGATCGGTCCGCTCAGCGCATTGCTGGTGGACACCGGACCGACGGCGCCGTCCATGCACGGGTTGTTCAGGAATACCGAGTTGGCTTGCGCCTGGGTGCCGGAACCGTCGACGCGGCGGCAGATGGCCACCTTGTTGTCGGTCAGGCCCATGCCGCCGGAATAGCTGGTGAAGAAGTCGGAGGAAGCGCCGCCGACCTGAACCTTGAATCGATTCCAGTTCTGCACCTTGCCGGCCAGCAGCGAAGCGACCTGCTCGGAGCTGAGGCTGGGCATGCAATCGGGATTGCTGTCATCGCCCAGCGCGCAGCCGGCGGGGATCCGGCCCTGGTCCATCTGAGCGTCCTGCAGGGCGGTGTAGAGAGACAGTGTTACCGGAATACCGAACACCAGGCCCGCGGCCGGAGTCACGTCCAGCAAGCTGGAAACCTGGCTGGCGGTGACATCCGGCTGCTTCACGCCGCCCTCGATGGGCGCGTTGACCCCGCGGAACTGATCCGGGTTGACGTCGCTGACGCCCAGGTCGGACTCGTGCAGAATGGTGTCGCCCGCATTGGCGAGCGTGCAGCGATAGAAGGAGTCGGGGGCGGTCTTGCTGCAGTTGCCGTTGTTGATCTGCATGTGGGTGATCGCCTGATCGAGAACCAGCGGCGTGACGCCCTGCGCCGAGCCGCCCTGCGAACGTTTGTGGAACAACACGTTCGGGTTGACGGTGCTGAGGCCGGTCACCTTGGTGGAGTCGAGAGTGCAGAAATAGGCCGAGTGCTGCGCCCCCGGCTTGGACGCGTTGGCGTTGTCGCGGTAGATGTCCAGGGTTCCGGCCACGCAAAGTTCGGAAAAGAGCGCTTCCACGCCCTTGTCCTGCGCGGTGGCGCCGGACGCCCAAATTTCGATATCCACGGCCGCGCCGGGAGCGAGAGCGAAGGCGTTACCGGCGCCGAGCAGCGCCGTTGCCGCCATGGCGACAGACAAACGATTGAATTTCATCGAATTTTCTCCGTTAAGGATATTTGGGAGATTACGCTTTCTGGCCGCGCCGGCTGACCAGGGTCAAACCGGCCAGAGCGGAGCCAAGCAGATAGATCGCCGCGGGAACCGGTACCGGCGAGGAACCGGCCGGGCCGAATTCCAGGGTGCCGTTGCTCGACAGCAGCCAGCGCCCGGCAATCTGATTGACGATGCCGTCGCTGTTGTCGCCGGTGTTATTGGTCACCTGGAAGAAAAGGGTTGCCAAGTCGACGCCGCCGGCGGTGGATGCGAGCACGCTCGGAGCGGCACCCATCAACGGCCCCCAGTTACCGTCGTCCCAGGACTGTGGCAGCCCGTTGTCCACGACGCCCGACACATTGCCGCCCAGCGCGGTATTCAGCCCGCTGATATAGGCCTGAATCTTGCTGATGGTATCGCCCACATTATTGAAACCGCCGTTGAACGAAGACCCGGTGGCTAGAAAACCCCATTGATCAATGTTGGTAAGGCTGTCTGATTCGAGGGTGTAGACCGCTGCGATGTTGTACTGAAGATCGGTCTGACCGGCGAAGCCGGCATAATTGGCGTCCGCGGCCAGATTGACGTTGAAAGTCCAATTCGAACCGGCGTTCAGCACGTCGGTGAGGGGAACGTCGAGATCGCGGAAGTAGGTGCGCCCTAGGCCGCCGTTCGCGTCGGGATCGAAAATCGACACGAACAATTCGCCCACGTTCGGATACAGGCCGCTGTTAATGGACGCTTCCGCGCCGGTGGCGCCCAAAGCCAGCATCACGCCGGCGGTAATCGCTTTCAGTTTGTTCATTTCCATGCCTCGTCTAAAATCGCGGTTGAAAATACCTTGCAGAAGTCTTCTCAAGGTCAATCTGCAGGGCCGTTTTCGCCGGTCGCTTTTCGGCGGCCGGCTTTTTTGTGCCGTTTTTCAGGCACCGAAAACAAAAAAGCCGGGTTGCCATCAACGCTTGTGTGGCAACCCGGCTGTCTTGAAATCAAGACCCGTGGCTTTCCGGCCCCGCCTCGCGACGAGTGTGGCTTTGTCCTAGCAACCCTCCTAGACCGGGCTCCTGCTCCCCGGCCGCAACTGAACCGCACTGCGGTTTTCTTCCGTCCCTTTGAAGGCGAGACAGACTTTAATGTCGCTTTTTTACAACCAAGTTAAGTTTGTGTGACACCGATGAAATTTTTTGAAAAAACTCAACGCACGGCTCCCACACCTCCACTAAGCCTTTGTTTTGGCGTACATTTGCGTGCCGTGTTTTTTTCAAAATCTTAAATCGCAGATGATTGCGAGCTGCCCCGGCTGTAGCTTTTTCGCTGATCGACTCCGCGGATTCGCAACATGAAGGCGGGGGAAGCGAGGAAGGGCACCGCTGGATGTGACTTCTTCCGAAGCCTTGCCCGGCGTATCGGGTCGGTAGGTCGGCAATCCTTTGCCGACAAATCCCGTCGGGAAGGGTCGCGATTAAAGCGACCGTTTGCGATTGGAAGGGTCGCGATTAAAGCGACCGTTTGCGATTGGAAGGGTCGCGATTAAAGCGACCGTTTGCGATTGGAAGGGTCGCGATTAAAGCGACCGTTTGCGATTGGAAGGGTC
>Ga0268297_1063_pt1 | contig 8615 bp, 8 predicted proteins | sample MetYM2_FD_190384 | JGI IMG/M metagenome (GOLD analysis project Ga0268297, IMG submission 190384) | Soil microbial communities from Anza Borrego Desert, Southern California, United States - Methylocaldum Y-M2 | ecosystem: Environmental > Terrestrial > Soil > Desert | place: USA: California | collected...
CGGCCGCCGGTTTGCCCTGGCGATCGCCGGCGCCGAGCTGCAGCGGGTGTTTGTGGGCACCGTCCCCGATTCCGCCGCGCCGTACACCCGCCGGGGCATCTACCTCGAAGCCATGGCAACGGAGACGAAATTCAAGCTGGTGTTCCACCCGCTAGCTTCGCCACAGGCATCCGTACACAAAGCGCGCAGAGCAAGATAAGGACCAACCGATGCGCATCACGATGATCTGTAACGAGCTGCCTTTCCCTCCCGGACATGGTGGTCTGGTCGACGTGTGGCGCCGGCTCTGCGCCATGAAATCGGCGGGCGTCCGCGTCCAGCTCGTCTGCTGGGGCGGCGGAGCCGCCGGCGCGCTGCGACCGGAACATCTCGACAAGGTGCGGGAGGTCGTGGAGGATCTGTACGTCTTTCCGTTTGAACGAACCTGGCGTTCGCGCATCAAGCGAACTGTCCACCTGTGGCGGCTGCCTTGGCGAGTGGCCTCCCGTAGCTTGAGGCCCGCCGAGTTTCGTTCCCTGCTGGAGGCGCAGCGCGCATTCGACAGCCAGGCAATCTGGCTGGACGCCGTCTATGGTGGCGAGGTGGCGCGCGGTCTGGCGCACGAGCTGAAACTGCCGTTGTTCTACCGCTCTCACAACATCGAACATCGGTACACGCTACATCAGGCCCGAATCGCCCGAACGGCGCGAGAACGGTTTCAGTGGACACTCAGCCTAATCAACCTGCGCCGTTACGAGCACGGAATTCTCAGGGAGAGTTCCGCGTTCTTCGATATCTCCGTCGATGACCTTAGATATTGGGAGAAGCTCGGGTTTACGTCCGGACATTGGCTGCCGCCGCTGGTGGACGAATCTTTTGCGGGACGCCTCAGTGCGCCGCGGGAAGGTCCCCCCCGATTCGACGTCGGCTATCTCGGAAACCTGTTCATGCCCAATAACGTCCAGGGCTTGGTTTGGTTTCTGGAGAAGGTGGCGCCGCGGCTTCTCGATGCGCGGCCGGGCCTGCGCCTGTTCATCGCCGGCAGCCAGCCTTCGGATCAGATACGAGCGGCGCTCGCTGCGCGCCCCGAAGTCACACTGATCGAAAATCCGCCAGACGCCGTCTCGATATTGCGCGACGCGCAGATCTTGATCAACCCTGTCTTTGCGGGTAGCGGAGTCAATATCAAGTCCGTCGAAATGCTTTTTTCCCCCGCCGAATTGATCAGTACGCCTCAGGGCTTGGCTGGACTTCCTGATGAGGTCAAGAATTGCTTCCGAGTCAGCAAAGATGAATCCGGATTCGCGTCCGCGATCCTCGACGGCCTGAGCTCTGCGGCCGCAGGCCGTATCGCAGATTCGGAGAGCCGCGCGGCGGCGCGGTCTTATTTTCGTGCAAAGCGGATCGATGACATTTTGCCGGTCCTCTTTCGCTAAAGACGTGCCGTTGTGTATAGCCATAACACGATCGGGCTAGTCGGCATCGGAATTCGGCGGTACGGAAAGTCTCGCCGCATAGGCTGATACAAAAGGTTTGCGCAAGCATTTGAAAGCGCTACGTTCAAGACGCAAGCATCAGCGGTTCATGTATAAGCCCAAAGCGGAAACTATTATTTCCCTCGCGTTTTTGGTGTGGACGGAAGTCTCTTTCGGCGTCGCCGATCCTACTGACACTTTTCAGCCTTATTTATCGGAGACGCTGACCTACGATGACAATCTTTTCCGTCGCCCGAGTCAGATCAATCCGAACGCACCGATAGACGAATCGGAACGCTGGGACTTGATCAACCGGCTTTCCGCGGGGCTCAGAACCTATATTCCGGTGAGCCGGCAGGAGTTTCAGCTCGAGGGAAAGGTCGACGACAACCGTTACGCCAACCACGATGAGCTTAACCATGTATCGTCCCTGGCAAAAGGGACATGGAAATGGCAAGCGGGAACTTCCTTCGGCGGAATACTCGGCTATGGCTACAGGCAGTATTTGGGAGGTTTTACCAACACGGGGTTTTTCGGAAGGGATCTCATCACGGACAATACGGCCTTGGTCGATGTCAATTACAAGTTCAATCCACGATGGAGATTGAACGGACAATACCGGTGGCTGAACAGCGAGCATGAGGCGCCCCAGCGTAGGTTTCTGGATCTGACCAGCGATACCGGCATCATCGGGCTGCACTATAAATCTCCCGACCAGAATACGATCGGCATTCAGTACACACACACGGATGCCAGCCTGCCGAATCGGGAGCGGGTTTTGTCCGCGCTGATCGATAACCGCTACCAGGAACATGAATTCAGTGCACTCTATAAATGGCAGATTACCGGAAAATCGCTGGTAGAGGGGCGCATCGGCTATCGCATCCGCAACCATAAGCAATTTTCACAACGGGATTATCAAGGCGAGGCATGGCGGCTCAATTATCAATGGACACCGACAGGAAAAACCGTGATTACCTTGTCGGGTTGGGGAGATTTGTTGAACAGAACCTCGGATATCGCGGCCAGCTATGTCGTCACTAAAGGCGTGAGCGTCAGCCCCACGTGGTCGGTAACGCCAAAGATCGACTTGCAAGCGAAATTTAGCTGGGAAGAGTGGCAGTACGCCGGCGACCCGAAATTACGCATCGATGCGAAGACTCACGAAGACACGATCCTAACCGGCCGATTATCGGTTTCCTACGACTTTGCCGATCACGGCCAGCTGAATATCGTCTACGAGAAAGGACACCGTAGCTCCAGCCGGGTGTTTGCCGACTACGAATACAACACGGTCTTTGCAAACGCCATTCTGAAGTTTTGATCGTCCGCGCCAAATACCGGCAACGGAGCTGGCCCTGTCCGAACACCACGTCGTCCGGCGATTCGGTCGAGGGTAACGGGCGATGTCCCGCGACCCCGACCCGATTGCCATCGAGAAATCGCTCGATGACTGTTATTCGTGCGCCAAAGGCTTATCCGTGAACAAGTAATCGCGGAGCTCCTTGGAAAAGGTGGGGTCCTTGCAGGCATCGACCCGCTGGTTGTACCAGTCGACGGCTTCCAGTTCTTCCTTCAATGATTCGATGGCCCGTGCATATCCAGGGTTTCGTTCGACAAATCCGATGTGGGTATTTCCTGGATTTCTACGATCCCGCACAGCCGCCCATTCAGGAGCTTCTGGACCGCTGCGCCCGCCTGATCGCTGCGGCCCGAAAGGCCGGCATTCCGGTGTTCTACACCGCGCAGCCCGGCGGGCAGGCGCCCGAGGACCGTGCCTTGCTGAACGATTTCTGGGGCGACGGCATTCCCGACCGACCCGAATCGACGCGCGTTGTGGACGCGGTCGCGCCCCAGCCCGGCGACACCGTGCCGACCAAATGGCGCTACAGCGCGTTCAAGCGCTCCGACCTGGAAGCGCGGCTGCGCGGAACGGGCCGCGACCAGTTGCTGATCTGCGGAGTGTACGCCCACATCGGCTGCCTGATGACCGCGGCGGAAGCCTTCATGCTCGACATCCAGCCTTTTCTGATCGGCGACGCACTCGCCGATTTCTCGCGCGAGGATCACGAGCAGGCGCTGCGCTACGCCGCTGGCCGTTGCGCGCGGGTTTGCGGAACCAACGACGCCCTTCGAGCCGCCGAGCCGGTTCGGCCCTTGCCGCGCAAACCCCCGGACTCTCGCGGCCGGGCCGGTGGAAGACCTGGCGGCGGGCTTCATGGCCCGCGGCGATGCGATCGTCCTCGAGCTCCACGGCCGTCCGGAAAACTACGACGACGTGACCCTTCGGGTCCACTGGCAGCGAATCGCCGCCTTCCTCGCGCGGGCACTGGACCGACCCAGGGCGCCGGTCGTCGACTTGGCAGCTTGAATTCTGGGCTTTAGTCCCCGGTTAGGCCGGCTAGAGCGTGTCCGTCTCGCTCCCATGGCAAAACAGGCTTGGCGAAAGTCGTTGGCACCTTCAGCTCGGGTGAAATGCTTCAATTCGTAGGTCGGCAATCCTTTGCCGACGAACCCGTTGCTCCAGTTGCATCGTCGGGAAGGGTGGCTCCGGCGCTCCTGGAAGGATCGGTTCGGCGCTCCCGAACCGATCGTTTGCGATTGGAGCCACCGTTTGCGATTGGAAGGGACTCCCACCTTTAATGGGGCTTGGCATCGGCAACATCGACGACGCCCTGCTCGCGCCCGCCTCGCTTAACGGCGCTCGACTTCGGACACGGGGGAAGCGACCGTCTGCTGTTGCGGAAAGTCTTGGGCGCGCCTATCTGCCGATAGATGTTGTTAATTGTGAATCAGGCCCGTCGATCCCTTCCTGGCACTTCGGGCCGAGGCCAAGGCCGGTACACGGCCGGCCTTGACTGACGCGGCTTGCCGCCGAGTGGGGCATCCCCACCCCGAATTAACCCGGCTTATGTTTGTTTATAGGCCGGGGTAATAGTACTCATGCGGGCGTGTAGCCCTCTCATTGCAGGACCACTGGTGAAGCCAAGCCGTACACTATTAGCTGGAACAATTCGTTCGATGTCGATACGCCGTCGCGGCGGGTGGTGAGCAAGGTGTGTCCAGCTGAGTCTCGGTAGATTCCCACATTGAACCCGCTCGAGGTTTGAAGCGCATAGGTGCAGTTGCCCTGATCGATGGTCCGGAATTTCTCCCAGGCTAGGACTTGTGTCGCATCGGTGTGGAAGATGGTCGATGTGGTACTGATGCATGCGCCTGGAAAGCCCGGGTCGCAGTCGATATATTTTTGCACGAGTCCCCCACCACCGAGGGCGGTAACGAAGGTCACGCCATTGGACGTCTGCAGAGCATGAGAGCCGTCGCTTTGTCGGATGAATTTAAATCTCGACTCCGGTTCTGCCCGTCCGACTATTATTATGTCCCCTTGCGATGACCGGCCTCCTGGCAACTCGGCGGACAGAAATGTGCCGTCCGCGGTCAGAATGCCATACTCGAATCCCGATCCCACGTCGCCGCACTTGACGATCCGAAATTTTTCCCAATTTTGGATCTGCGTCGCATCGGTATGAAAGGCATCTGCGGATTTGCCGCCGGCTCCGACTGCCGTGACATAAAACCCCTTTATCGTATTGATCGCGTAATAACTCGGCGCGAAGTTGCCGACGCTCAGGTCGAGCAGCCGAAACCGCTCCCAGTCTAGGGCTTGCGTGGCGTCGGTATGAAAAGCGCCACCCGTCAAGCCCCCTCCGTTCAGCGCAGTCAAATAATAGCCGCGGGACGTCTGAATGCTCTTGTCATGAGGCGTGTCGGGGTAAGTCACGGCAAACGTGAACTTTTCCCAGGGCCCGGCTGTCGTCGCGGTCGTCAGGAGGACAGGTTCGGCTATTCTTCCTCCCCCATCGAGCGCCGTCACATAAAAGCCTTTGTAAGTCCGCAACGCGAATTCGCCCGGCCACGGCAATAAGGCAGTGAGACTCTGCATTGGGGCAATCCCGCCCTCCTGGACTTCACCAGAGGCCGGCTGGCCTTGACCCTGTTCGACAACGCTAGACGACGTTAGAGGATCGGATGGCGATGCGGACGCATCCGCGGCGTGGCCCGCCAGGCTCATGAGAAAACAAGCGATGGGCCGGAGTGATGGCAATCGATGTGTTCGCATGCTACACCTCTCAGATTGCTCCCCTAAAGAACAGGACATTCAGGAAGCGGCTTCGCCATTGCGAATTTGATGTAAGAATCGGGCTTGCTGTAGTGACAGACTAACGCAGGTGCTGCGGACGAATCATTGATATATTTATTAATCAGGCCCGTAAATACCCTCCTGGTATTTCGGGCCGCCGCCCAGGCCGGTACACGCCCGGCCTGGGCTCACGCGGCTTGTCGCCGCGCCGGGGCATCCCTGCCCCGGATTAACCCGGCCTATATTTATAGGCCGGGTTAATAGATGCCGAGGATGAAAGCCAGCGTAGCCCGGATGGAGCTTTACGGAATCCGGGACGAGTGGTGCATCGAGTCTCCCGGATTCCACTGCGCTCCATCCGGGCTACTTGCTAATGCATCGGAGCGGGATAAACAAATTGCAGGCAAAGCCACAGAAGCCCTGCAACGAATTGCCAAAGGGAGCGAATTTAACGCCCGGAGGGTTGCGAATTTTGGCGTCAAAATCGATAACCCAAAGCCAAAAGACGACGCACGACAATCCCATCAACTCGGACGGTAAAAAGCGCCGCTCCTTCGTCGCGCCACTTTTTGCTGCCGGTTATGAGCGGCGTTATGCATCGCAGTTCACAAGAGGCAACATGAAACGTAACGGCATTCTGTTCAGCTTTTTCGTCGGGCTCATGATTTCTGGTTGCGCCAGCACGACCATGCAAACCTATCACGCAGGCGGGGACAAAGCAGTTTGCGGTAAACGGGGAGTCTCGCTCGGCCACGTTGCCATTTTGCCGGAAATGGCATGGCGGAATGATCAAAAGGAGCCTGAGAAACGTGAACAAATGGCATTGGAAGAGATTGAGCGGGCGTTCCGGGAAATTCCCTGTGGAAGTATTGCAGCTCCTGGCGGCATCAGGCAGGTTTCAGACTGGTCCGGCAGGCCGGAGTCGGAGTTGTTGTCGAAGTTTTCCGAGGAAGGCGTTGATACCGTCATTTTGGTGCGCATCGAAGAGTTGACCCCGCGGATATTTGTTACGTACTCACTTCCGTTCTTGTGGGCTGGTTCGAGCGAAGCGGACTTTCGCATCAGGACTCTCTCTGTACAATCGGGATCTGTACTTGCGGATATGCGCGTTAAACGATCTACCGGAGGGCCTTTCAATCTCAGGCCCGCTGAGTGGGCCGGAACTGAACTCAATGCCGCACTGAGGGCAATTATCGAGGAGAAAAAATAGAGTGCCGCGACAGATCTTGAAACCATCGCTGATCGTCTGTTTGCTAGCAAGTCCTGCTATCGCATGGGCGATGTTCAAGCCGATACGGGTCTTGGCGCCCGAATGGGCCGGCGATATCTCTTGTGTCAGCTCCAGGATCTGTATCGATAATGCATTGCGGTATCGGGAAGCATCCGAATTGTACGAGGGGGCTCTACGTTTCGTCGCCTCGGCTGTTGGTCCATTTCAACACAATCCACGCGTTGTATTCTGTTCTACGGAGGATTGCTTCCGGTCTTTTGGGTTCATAAAGGCTTCCGCAAGCACCGTCGGGAACTTTGGAATAGTCATCAGTCCGAGAGGTTGGACACCATATTACGTGCGCCATGAGATGGTCCACCACCTTCAGGCAGAGCAGCTTGGTGCTCTCACACTATGGCTTGGCCCGGAATGGTTCATCGAAGGCATGGCATACTCCCTCAGCAAAGATCCACGCCGGCCGCTTTCGGAACCCTGGCAGCAACATCGGGCCGAGTTTGAGGGTTGGTATCAGAAGGTGGGGAAGGAACGTTTGTGGGAGGAGGCGCGAAAGCTATGAACCCGCATAACACATCGGTCAACCGGACCCTCCGCCGCGATGCGGCTCCGCGCCGGTTACCTCCACGTTAAGCCTTAACCCCATGAAAATCCTGTCGAAGATCTATCGGATCTGACTCAAGCAGCCATTCGAGAACGGCAGACATTCGTTAGGTCGAATGGCCGCTCAGGCCGAAAACCGGCTGCCGTGGCCACCCTGCTCGATTCCGCTTTCTTGCCCTTGTGAATCTCGCCCCTTCCCCCGAGTACGAGCGGCCCATGCGTAATCGTTATCGATTTTGAGGGTTGCTCGTCGGGCGGCCGTCAATGCAAGACCAGCATACCGAATTCAGCTATCGGCCCTCGCACGATATGGGTTGCAGTTGCGTATCCAGCGGAGCCTGAGAGATAGGCGCATCAATTTGCCCGTTACTGAAGGGGTGAATATCTGATAACCGGTTATTGGCCCAGCAAGGGTTTTGGGGTCAAGCCTGAGCGCATAATCAAAACTGAACACGCCATTTTTGCTGATATCCTCCCTGTTGCCATAGCTGGTCCCCACCAAGCTGATCTGAAGTTGGTCGCCGCCAGGTAGCTGATCGTTGGGCGGGGCAATCGTGGCCGAGCCCGTCAATTGGTTGGCATACTGAATCGGGGGGTTGGTGGCCTTGAACCCCAGCTCCAGCGCATCGACATGGACAATTTGACCGGGTTTATCACTGAGCGCCTGTTGCATTTTGATTTTCAGCGTTCTATCCCAACCACCGGGTATGACATCGCCGATTTGAAAGCAGCGAGTGTCGGCTGAGACGATAGTTCGCGCTTCAACCTGACTCGACAGTACAGCAAGAATGGATAGTGAAGTTGCGGTGAGTAGGTTTTTCATAAGGAACTCCATGAGTTTCTAAAGGGACTACCATGTACCGAGACCGAGCATTATTAACCCGGCCTATAAATATAGGCCGGGTTAATCCGGGGCAGGGATGCCCTGGCGCGGCGACAAGCCGCGTGAGCCCAGGCCGGGCGTGTACCGGCCTGGGCGGCGGCCCGAAATACCAGGAGGGTATTTACGGGCCTGATTAATAACTGAACAACTGCGGCTCACTGAGCAGTAGCTGCCCGTATGAAGAGTTATGCTCGAAAGTTGTGGATAAGGGGCTGAGGTAGGCGGCGTATTCTTGATGGTCTTCGAGGTCATCAATTCCTGTTGAGAGGAGCGAATACGCCATGCATGAAGATAAAGTCATTCCGCTGA
>Ga0268297_1069_pt1 | contig 4811 bp, 5 predicted proteins | sample MetYM2_FD_190384 | JGI IMG/M metagenome (GOLD analysis project Ga0268297, IMG submission 190384) | Soil microbial communities from Anza Borrego Desert, Southern California, United States - Methylocaldum Y-M2 | ecosystem: Environmental > Terrestrial > Soil > Desert | place: USA: California | collected...
GAAGCCGTAGAAAAGCTGTGACGGGGTTAGGCTGTTATTGTCGGACTTCGGCGTCTTTGGTTTCAGTACCCAAAATCACTTCCCTTAAGGAAATCTAAACCAAATAATAAAAGCCTGACCCGGCCCACTGACCCGGCCCATTTGCTGACCCCACCTTTTGCTTGCGGCGCAACTCGAACGGCGGGTTACGCGAATACGCTAACCCGCCCTACGGCCCTTTCATTGTCTGTGCTTCTTTTTACATATAACGAAGCTGTAGAAAAACCCGTAAGAAAGAAAAAGGGGGACAGATTTATTTTTCCGAACACCGTTCTACCTGCGGAATCCGTGGGATCAAGATTGCGCACACCCTCAATGTAGCGCCGCCGAGCATCGCCAGCGTCTCCCCATTGCTGACCAACGAATAGATCGACGTCCGCAACCGCATTGGGAAAAATAAATCTGTCGCCTTTTATGTCCCATTCCAATCTGTTGGAATGTGAGAACTGACCCCATACACTTTATTCTATTCCGCCCTACGCGGGCTAAGAGCAATTAGGCGGAGGGCGATCAGCAAGGCGCATGTCGGTCGCTTCGCGCCTACAATCGTCAATTAGCGCCTCTGGATCAATTCCAGTTTTTGAAATTTTGTGCCCATATCTATGGCTAGCTACAACCTTGTAGACACCGTTAGACACTTCATCAATATCAAACGACCAGTCCGGCAACTCCGGGAATGAGCGAATCATGGTTTGACCTCCTTAAGAAATCCACCTCTAATCAAGTCTCCCAACTGCATTGAAGATCGAAATTGAGTTCCAAGACCCAGTTGTCCGAATGCGGGGGCAACGGTACCGGCCTGAACATCAAATGACTTCACGACCTCGAACGTGCGTAACGGTTGCTCCGCTACTCCTGGAGGGAGCGCTCTAGCCGCTGCCGGAGTTCCGGGAGGAGAGAAAAACCTCGAATAATCACTCCCACCAAAACGATCTACTAGTTGCCCCTCCTGCAAAGTCATCTGGCGCGTTGAGCCTATGAACCCATCGTTCGCAGGATAGAAGTTAGTAAGTGCGCGGCTCTCACTTACCGTTCCCTTTGCAACACTGCTAACACCGGAAAGCCCCATCGCCGGCGGCGTACCATCCGCCGCATTCTGCAAATCCATCACGCGCGCAGTCACTGCCGTTGCTGCCGCCACTGCACGGTACGTAGCCACCGCAGATCCCGCGGCAGCAACGGCTCCGGCACCCGCAGTCAATTGGACCTGCGGTAGCTGCAAAACGTCATGTGCGAGACTCCTGAATTCGTTGACAATAGACGAGATCCGTTGGCCCGCCCCCGCATTGGTTGAGGGCATCGTAGGCACATTGATCGCCGGGCCGCTCCACGCAGAGATCGCCCCCGCAAACGCCGACGGGCTCACAAGATTCGGGCTCACCTTCGCCAATCCCAGCGGATCGGTAAAACTCACCGGATTGTTTCCCACATACGCATACAGGTTCAGCCCGTCGGCAAACCCTGCGGGGTCCCTTTGGGTGAACCGGCCGATCGCCGGGTCGTAGTAGCGCGCCCGGTAGTAAATCAGACCGGTAGCGTCGGGTTCGCGGCCCGCGTAGCCGTAGCGCGGGAGAACCCCGCCGGCGAGGGTTCGGCCGAAGGCATCGTAGCGGGCGCTGGCGGTGATCGCGCCGGCGGCATTGGTCACCGCCACCACCGAACCGAGGGCGTCGGCATGGTAATACGCGGTGCCGCCGGCACCGGTCCTAATGATAGGACGGTCGAGCCCGGCATAGGTGTAAAGCGCCTGCGCCGCGGTCCAGGTGCTCCCGTAGTCGCTCCAAACTTCCGCCCCGGTATAGACGGAGCGCTGGGGCGTGCCGTCCACAGCGGTCTCGATGCGCCGATCCTGATGATCGTAGGCGTAAGTTTCCGGCGCAATCCCGGTGCCGCTCGCGGCCACCAGCCGGTCCAGGGCGTCGTAGCTTAAGTCGAGCGCCGCCCCGCCCCCGCTCCGCTGAAGGAGGTTGCCGGCGAGATCGTAGGTGTAGCTCGCGAGGATCGCGCCGGTGTCGGAGCCGCTCCGGATGTGGGTGAGCTGTTGGGCGGCGTCGTAGACGTAGCGCTGGACGCTGCCATCCGGGGCTATCCGCTCGCGCCGGTTGCCGTACGCATCGTAGGCGTAGGCTTCGGCCAAGGTCGCGCCCGCGTTCGTCCGCACTTCCCGCAGCCGGTCAAGGGCATCGTACTGGTAGGTGTAATCGGTCTCCGCCCCGGCGATGGCTTCGAGGTGGCCGGTGCGCCGGCCGAGGGGGTCGTACTGGTAGGTATGATGGCTGACCTCGGTGCCGCCCGCCGCCCGGTTGACGAGTTCCCCGAGATAGCCTTCGGGCGTATAGCGATAGAGGGTGCTGGTGCCGTTGGCCATGGAGGTTTCCAAGAGCCGTCCGCCGCCGTCGAACACGAAGTTGACCCGCTCGCCGCCGGGGGCCTGCACGGCACTGAGCCGCCCGACCGCATCGTAGAGGAAATCGCGGCGGTGGCCTTCGCTGTCCTCGAGGCTGTCGAGGAGCCCGCCAGGGCTGTGGCGGCAGAGCTTGTAGGGGATACCCCCCAAAAGGCGGGTTACGCGAGCACGCTAACCCGCCCGAGCCACGCGGACTGACCAACGAATAGACTGACGTCCGCAACCGCATTGGGAAAAATAGATCTGTCCTTTTTTCTCGATCATTTCAATGTTACGGTTTTGTAGAATGATCCACCGGATATCCCACCCAATATACCGTTTCAGAGTCCCCCGCGAGGTCGCACTGATTGGTGCCGTAAACCGTCACCTGCTTTCCGGAGATTTGCGCCGACAACAAAAGAGCGTATTGTTCCTTTCCTGCCGGATTTCCGAGATCCATTACCCACCGTCGCTTATATGTGTTGCATGCCGGCGGATTTAGATGGTTGGTCGTATAAAAAAATACAAGTCTTCCGTTTCCGTAGCCGCCGACGTGTTCAATCTCGACATGTCCATTTCCCCCGCCCGCTATGGCAGAGACCGGAAACAAAAGCGACACGAATATTGTTTTATAGCATTTGTTAAGCGCTTTCATGGTCGGTGTCTTCTTTTTACGTATAGCGAAGCCGTAGAAAAGCTGTGACGGGGTTAGGCTGTTATTGTCGGACTTCGGCGTCTTTGGTTTCAGTACCCAAAATCACTTCCCTTAAGGAAATCTAAACCAAATAATAAAAGCCTGACCCGGCCCATTTGCTGACCCCACCTTTTGCTTGCGGCGCAACTCGAACGGCGGGTTACGCGAATACGCTAACCCGCCCTACGGCCCTGTGCCTGGGGGGTCCAGGTGCTCCCGTAGTCGCTCCAGATCTCCAACCCGGCATAGACGGAGCGCTGGGGCGTGCCGTCCACGGCGGTCTCGATGCGCCGGTCCTGATGGTCGTAGGCGTAGGTTTCCGGCGCGATTCCGGTGCCGCTCGCGGCCACCAGCCGGTCCAGGGCGTCGTAGCCCGCGTAGGGCGCATTAGCGTTAGCGTAATGCGCCGAACGGAACGTTCCCCATGCGGCGGAATACGCGAGTACGCTATTCCGCCCTACGCGGGCTGACCCGGTCCATGACCCGGTCCATTCACCTAACCCGCCCTACACGAGTTTTCTTAATCTTGGGCTACCTCCTCCATGATATTCAGATTCCGGATAATCCATTAACCATTTTTCTCCGGTGCTATCGTCAATGTACTCTATCTCCCAAGTATCTGGATTGCTTTTTATCTTTCTTAACCGCTTTGTATATTCAATAGCATCCACGCCATGTAGTTCATAATTAGGTTTTTCCATCACTCAATAATCCTGGTCGTTACGTTGCTGAGATTATTAACGTTCATGTTCGGAATAACAAATTCTCTTGCACCGCCAGCCGTTCTACCACCACCGATGAACCCAGGGTCACTTCGGAAGACCGGGCTAGCAATTCCTGAAGCAGGAGTATCAAACTCAATAACTGCACGTGGGCCAGGAATTAAGTTACCAGCATCGTCCACCAACGTTAAACGCTCTGCCAATCCCCTTGAAGTAGTTATTCCTGCTAGATCATCAGCAGCAGTGATCCATGCTTCGGATGCATTTGGTGCCGCCAATCGAGATCCATTTGCAAACTCCGCAGGTACCACCCGAGCCATTCGGCTCGGCACACTGTTCGCAATACCGCCAACACCGGAAAGCCGTGTCGCCGGCGGCACGCCATCCGCCGCATTCTGCAAATCCATGACACGGGCGGTCACCGCCGTTATCGCCGCCACTGCACGGTACGTAGCCACCGCAGATCCCGCGGCAGCAACGGCTCCGGCACCCGCAGTCAATTGGACCTGCGGTAGCTGCAAAACGTCACGTGCGAGACTCCTGAATTCGTTGACAATAGACGAGATCCGTTGGCCCGCCCCCGCATTGGTTGAGGGCATCGTAGGCACATTGATCGCCGGGCCGCTCCACGCAGAGATCGCCCCCGCAAACGCCGACGGGCTCACAAGATTCGGGCTCACCTTCGCCAATCCCAGCGGATCGGTAAAACTCACCGGATTGTTTCCCACATACGCATACAGGTTCAGCCCGTCGGCAAACCCTGCGGGGTCCCTTTGGGTGAACCGGCCGATCGCCGGGTCGTAGTAGCGCGCCCGGTAGTAAATCAGACCGGTAGCGTCGGGTTCGCGGCCCGCGTAGCCGTAGCGCGGGAGAACCCCGCCGGCGAGGGTTCGGCCGAAGGCATCGTAGCGGGCGCTGGCGGTGATCGCGCCGGCGGCATTGGTCACCGCCACCACCGAACCGAGGGCGT